>Ga0233439_10001159_pt1 | contig 35017 bp, 31 predicted proteins | sample SI_123_September_6_FD_182713 | JGI IMG/M metagenome (GOLD analysis project Ga0233439, IMG submission 182713) | Seawater microbial communities from Saanich Inlet, British Columbia, Canada - SI_123_September2016_100_MG | ecosystem: Environmental > Aquatic > Marine > Inlet | place: Canada: British... | reverse complement strand
AGACCTTTCAAATTGGTCGGTCGTAAATGCAACTTACACACTAAATGATGCCCTCGCACCAAATGGCACAACCACGGCGGAAAAATTAGTTTCAACAGGCGATGGCAACGCGGTCATAGATTTTACCCCGGCCAATACTAACAATCACAAGTGGTCGTTCTGGCTCAAGTCGGCGACAGGCGGCAATTTTTCTATCACCTGTATTGTGGCTAGAATGGGGCCTTTCGGTGGCGTTGTCGCGGGCCTTGTTTTGTATAATATCACAACAGAATGGCAACGATTTGAGTATGATTACAACCCCCTAGATACGACGAGCCACCGTCTTATTCTTGGCGGCTTTAACTCGTTTCTTTCTGGCGAAGAATTATATTTCTGGGCACCAAATAATGTCGAAGGCTCTGTCCTAACCAGCACAATTCTGGGCGGCACCCGCGCCGCAGATATTCCGACTGTTTCGGACGTAAGCTGGTTCAATGATGGTGGGGATGGCACCTTTATTGTTGAAGCATCCAAGATGCAGGCCAACGATCTGTGGTCCAATATTTTAGTAATTGAAAGTGCTTCAACTGACAGAATTTTGATCCAAGCCACTGACCCGGGGACATCCCCTGCCAACGCGACAAGGTTTGGTATTGGAGAAAGCGCAACATTTGGTGTGTTGGTGGACGGGGACGCAGGTTATTGGAGTGCTGCCAACTCACAACAAATAGGCGTAGCGTGGACAGGGGCGGGGGATGACGCCGTTCTTGTTACAGATGGCGCGGTTAAAGCAGCAGACATTAGTTACATAGTCCCCACGGGTAACACGGAACTCGCAATTGGCTATGACCCCGGCACGATAGACCGTGAATGGGATGGACACGTTGCACGGATCACCTATTACAACACCCGGCTATCTAACGCCCAAATACAGGTACTAACAGCATGATCGATATATTCCTAAAAGCCCCCGACAAAACAACCCTTCTGGCTGGACTGCCTTTCGTTAATATGCTTGAAGGTGGACCAGCTTGCTACACCCACGAATATGCTCTGGACCTGATCGGGCCGGTTGTGACGATCCCGGCCACCTTTGATGCGGAGGGTGCAGAATTGACCCCAGCCGTTTTTGACAGCCAGTTCCACGCGAATCTTCGCTTGCTTGATGAAAGCCTGGAAGTAGACATCGGCATGACGATCATTATTGCGGCACCGAATAATCCTCGGAGGGCCTGGGCATGAGTGAGACCCGTGATATGGCCGTTAAGGCGCTTACCCAGATTGAATCACACGAAAGGATTTGTGCTGCCCGATGGACAACGGTTCGGAATGTCATGGTCGTTATCCTGTTTAAAATGGGTGCCTTGATAGGCATCCTCATATGGAAACTGGTGTTAGATTGACGATTTAAGGAATGATTTTGGCTTGTTTTGCCCCCAGGCACCCAATTTGGGTGTTTGGGGGCCCTTTTTTTGTGCCTGAATTTTAAAAAAGAGACTTTGTTGCATGGGAGCCATTGCATTGCCGCGCCAAAATTTACATTATCCGGGCAAGACCCGTGCGGGTGTGGTGAAATTGGTAAACACAAGGGACTTAAAATCCCTCGGCTTCGGCCTTGCCGGTTCAAGTCCGGCCACCCGCACCATTTTATTGTGTCGGAATTAAATTGATCGGCAGTTTCAAGCAGATCAGTAACAAGGGGGAAGTATGGCCACAGATAAAGACATCATCGTTAAAGATGTAACCTGTGCCGGAGGGATGCCAGCCTATGTGGCAAAACCTTCGGATGAGGGAAAAAATGCATCCATTGTGTTGATGCATGAACGCTATGGCCTTGTGGACCATACCAAGGATTTAGCCAGGCGGTTTGCACACGATGGCTATACCTGTATTGCGCCCGATACTTTCTTCTGCCACCCCGATCAGGATGCATTACATCGCGGGGACGATCGTTACGACCTGACAGATGATGAAGCCGTGGAAAACCTTTCTGCGGCTATGGATGCGCTGGAAGCAAATGAAGGCTCCGATTTATCTCGCTGTGCTGTTATGGGTGTTTGCCAAACTGGACGTCACCCATTGATTCTTGCGACCAAGCGGCCAATCGCAGCTGCACTGGTTTGGTATGGAGCAGCATCGAAGCGCGAATGGGAGGTGAACGATTGCCAACCCCGCGCACTGGCAGAGGTGATTGCCGACCTTGACTGCCCGGTGTTTGGATCATTTGGTGAGGCAGATCACATTATTTCTTTGGATGACGTCAGACGTTTTAGAAACTGCCTTGAGGACAATCTGAAATCATATTCGATCAACCTCTTTCGTGGTGCCCCCCATGGTTGGCTGAATGACACCATGCCGGGACGGTATCGCAAGGAACAGGCGGAGACTGCCTGGGCCACACAACTTGAATTCCTTGCGTGGTTATTTGACCCCGCACGAGACAAATCAGAGATCGAATGGGATTTCAATTGTGGATCGTCATCTGATTATGATTTTTCCAAGAACGTGCGCCTTGAGTAATGTGTGGTCGATATGCCATCAGCTCGCCGCCTGATACATTAGCGAAGTTTTTGGGTGTAACGGGGGCGCTACCAAATTTCCCAGCGCACTATAATTGTGCCCCGACCCAACCCTTGCCAGTGGTTCGAAAATCTGCCCGAGGTGGGCGGGAATTCAGCTTCATGCAATGGGGGCTGGTGCCATCGTGGTCAAAGGGGCCAGATACGCGTTTTTCGATGATTAATGCACGTGCAGAGACTGCTGCGATTAAACCGGCATATCGGGGGCCTTTTCGTCAGCACCGTTGTTTGATTCCGGCAGATGGTTTTTATGAATGGCAGAAAACCGAAGACGGAAAGCAGCCCCATTTCTTTTCCCTTAAAACAAAGGAACCCCATGGTTTTGCAGGGTTGTGGGATGAGTGGATGGGCCCCCATGGCGATGAAATATTGTCTTTTTCTATCATTACCACCAAGGCGAATGCTTTGGTCCGCCCAATCCATGACCGTATGCCGGTGATTTTGTCACCAGAATACTATGGTGCATGGTTGGGGGAAGATGAGCCACAATCACCCAAAGTCCTTGAGGCGCTTCTCCTGCCTTTCCCGGCAGAGGAAATGCAGTGCTATCCTGTCAGCCGTCGTGTAAACAGTCCCGCAAATGATGATGCGGATTTGGTGATGCCACTTGCTGGGTGAAGGCTTAAGCGTTGGTTGGGGATGCTAGGGGACGTGCTACTTTTTCATCATTCAGCGAGACATGCAGTAGGGATGCAATTAAGCCAAGCCCGATGGATCCCCACCAGATTAAATTGTAGCTTCCCGTTTGATCATAGAGAATGCCACCCAACCAGACGCCAAAGAAGCTGCCAATTTGGTGGCTTAGAAATACAATCCCGTAGAGGGTCGCCATATAGCGTGCACCAAATATGTGGGCGACCAGGCCAGAGGTTAGGGGAACTGTTGCAAGCCACAAGAGCCCAAGGACGGCCGAAAAAATAAGAACGGTTGTCGTGTTGATTGGCATGAAAAGAAATACAAGGAACAAAGCGGATCGCAAAAAGTACATGATGCCAAGAAGGTATTTTTGACGAAAATACCCGCCCAGTACCCCGGCGGTGAATGTTCCAATAATATTAAAAAATCCAATGACGGCGAGCGATAGCGCCGCGATGGATATGGGGATAGCATGATCAGAAAGGTAAGCAGGCATGTGGGCTGTAACAAACCCGATTTGCCAGCCACAAACAAAAAACCCGCTGGTTAAAAGAATGTAACCGGAATGCCCACGTGCTTCGACCAGGGCTTGGCGTAAGGTTTGTTCCGTATTCTCGCCTTCTGGCATTTTTGGTTTTCCTGTCAGGGCGGCAGCAAGGGGAACCATGAAAGCGGTCATGAGGGCAAGTAGGATCAGGGCCATTACCCACCCATAATTGGAAATGAATACTTGGGCCATGGGGATCACCAGTAATTGCCCTGATGAGCCACCGGTGCTGGCGATGCCCAGGAAAAGACTTCGGCGTTTTTCAGGAACCGAACGCCCAACGATTGCCAAAATAATGGGATAGCCACAACCGGAAAGGGCAAAGCCAATCATGAGGCCATTCGATAAAAGAACATCACCCGGGCTGGTTGCCTGCGACATCATGTAAAGGCCCAAGGCATAAAGGATACCCGCACCCGCAATAATTTTTCCTGAACCCCACTTGTCAGCAACGGCACCGATGAAGGGTTGGCTTAGCCCCCATACCAAATTCTGGGTAGCGAAAGCAAATGCGAGGGATTCCCGGCCCCATCCTTGGGCGCTTGAAATAGGTTCCATAAACAGGCCAAAGGTTTGGCGTGTCCCAATTGAAAGAATGAGAACAATTGTGCCAAAGAGCAAGATGACGACAGGCGTTTTCCAACGAGCAGAGGATGCATTCATAGGGTGTGAACCTTGATAATCATGATATTTCAATGAGTTAATAGGTTCTGAGCGTGTGCGTCAATTTATATAGCAATGTTATATTTGGGTGTTTGTTGGGATTGTTCACGAAAATGTGCAGCAAGGTGATTTTGATGTGGAGGCTACTCCATATAAATTACATATGAACAAGTGGTGCCTTGGCAGATCAGGGCTTTTTACGGGGAATTATTATGAAAATCCTATGGCGTATTTCAGCCCTTTTTATTGCGGTGTTTGTAATTGAAGGCCCGGTAAGGGCGGCTGATACACCGAGCATTATAACGTTGACGCAGACGGGATGTCAGTTTGTTGAATCTGAAAATGGCATCAATCATATGTTTCACACGACCAAGTCTGAAGATTGTCATGACATTAATAAGAGGACCGGTGCCCAGCGATTAAAAAAATCCAAGGTTTATCGTCTAAAACCGGGAAAATATATTTTTCGAGTAACAAATAAGAATGTTCCCTATCCCCTAGGGTTTTGGTTAAGGGGGCGTGGTTTGGGACGAATTACATTGCCCAGCGTATCAGGTGGCGGGTTGAATAAAGGGGTGACGAAGGATTACCGGATTTCGCTAAGGTCTGGGGAATATTTCTATTCCTGTCCTTTGAATCCGACGATTAATTATCGCTTGATTGTCGAAGGATAGAATTTCTTCCACCAAATGAAAAAGCCCCAGGTGATAAATAGCCAGCGGCTTTGTGCATTTTCAGGATCAGGGCAAAAATTGTTCCCGGATGATCCGTTCCTCAAGATTGTGTTCGGTATCGAATAAAAGGGTTAGAGAATGGCTCTGGTCTTCGGAGACGCTAACTTCTGTGACATCGCGAATTTCCGTGAAGTCAGCAACAGCGCTGATTGGCCGTTTGTCAAATTCCAGGGTTTCGAAGGTCACTTGTGTGGATGCCGCTAAAAGTGCACCTCTCCATCGGCGGGGCCTGAATGCACTGATTGGTGTAAGGGCTAAAAGATCAGTCCCAATGGGGATGATTGGGCCATGGGCGGAAAGATTGTATGCGGTGCTTCCTGCCGGGGTGGACAGCAGTACACCATCACAAATCAGTTCTTCCAGGCGCGTTACACCATCAAGCTTGATACGAATTTTTGCAGCTTGGCGGGATTGGCGGAGCAGAGAAACTTCATTGATGGCCAGTGCCTCATGGATTTCCCCTAAGACGGTCTTTGCCTGCATCCGCAATGGGTGCAGTGTAACGGCATCTGCAGAATCAAGACGCGATAAAAGGTTCGTTTCTTCATAACTATTCAGCAGAAAGCCGATGCTACCTCTATGCATGCCGTAAACGGGAATATTTTGATCAATAAACCGGTGTAATGTTTCCAGCATAAAACCATCCCCACCAAGGGGGACAATCACATCAGCCTGATCCGGGGGGCAATTCCCATATAATTTGGTAAGCGCCACCTGCGCCTGTATTGCTTGTGGTGCTTCTGCAGCAACAAAGGAAACTTTCTTGTAACGCACCTTGAGGCTCTCCGGGGTTTGTCAGTGAAACGTAAGCATTATATCTGAAACTTTACACGTTCCTAAGTGGATCGCTACCAAGACATTATTGTTTTGAACGTTTAGTAGCAAATCTCTAGCGGGGAGGGGGGATTTTTTTGAGGATATTTACAATGGTTATATTGCCTTCCAGGATGGAGAAATCCAGCGCTGTACGCCCCTTTTTGTCCTTTAAATGGGGGTTTGCCTTTACCTTGAGAAGTGTTTGCACTGTCTCAACATGACCATTCCATGCTGCGCGCATAATGGCCGTTATGCCTTCTTTATCTTTGGCATTTATGGGAATGCCAGAGGCAATTAATTTTTTTGCGACATTATGATGCCCATTGATGGAAGTCCACATGAGGGAATTCTTTCCGGTATTGTCAGTAGCGGCTAAATTGGCACCGTCATTTATCAACGTATTTACAATATCTATATAGCCACGCCATGCGGCTTCAATAACTGCACTTCGACCATCTTCATCTGTGCCATCGGCATCTGCACCTTGGGCCAAGAGCACATGGACAGATTCAACATCGCCAAGTGTTGCTGCAACCCGGAGCCGATCACTCAGTTCTGATTTAGATGCTTTCTTAAGATCTGATCCATGAATAAGAACCAGGACCTGTCGTAGTTGAAAGTTTCGTTTTCGGGCCTCCACGGCATCTCGTGAGGTCATATTTTTCTCGAGCTTATGCAAAGCTTCTCGAGCTTGTTTGATGCCTTGATCTGCTGCAATTGCCCACCAAGTATGTGCTTCAGCTACATTGCGTTCCATAATTCTACCCTCTGCGGAAAGAATACCTAAGGCAAGCTGCGCCGGCAGATACCCCCCAATGGCTGCACGGTTTAAAAGCTGGATAGCCTTCTTTTGTCCACCATCTGAAACATCTCCTGTGAGAATCATTTCTGCCAAAGAATATTGAGCATGAGCGTAGCCTTCTTCTGAGCGGCTTTTTAAACGTTTGGCTGTTTGTTCAAGTGCTGGATTTTTTTCTTTTGTTTGTTTTGTGTCGATGGTGGCTTCACGCAGGGATTTTAATCGCGGAATTTTATCAGCAAGTTCTCTAGAAAGTTTTGAAATTGCATCATTTGGAGGGGCTGGGTGAAAGGCTGCTGGCTTTGACAAGGATGAGAGGGCGGACAAGGGGGGAGGCGTATTTTGGAGGCTTGCTTTGATAGGGGCTTTCCCATTTTGGGGCGTAGGCGCATTCGGAGTTGGGAGGTTTTTTGTTGTCGATATGCCAGTGAAGGCCTTCAATGCATTATTCTTTTTTGCGGGTGCCCCTTCAGATTCTGAGGAAGGTCTTTTTTGGGGGGGCATTTTTGACGTTTGTTTGGATGAGATCGTTCCAACAAGTATTCCAGGCTTGCGCACACCCTTTGATGGGCTGTTTTGCTGCTTGGAATTAGGCTGCTTGGCCACGTCTTTCTTGGAATTAAGTGTGGGCAGCCTTTTGCGAGGGATGGTGTTTTTGGGGTGTTGCTTCTTCAGTTCCTGGATCTGCTGCTTTGATAAAACAACAACACGAAGTTGTGTCTCATCCGGGGCTTCCGACTCTGGCCATGGAATGCTCATGTTGGGAAACCCGAACAAAAGGGTGCCAAGAATGGTCATGTGGAGAATTGTTGAATATGTGCTGCCGAGGATCAATTTTAAAATCCTGCCTGTTATTATCAACTTAATCGGCGGGGGGAATAACAGCTACGCATTTGTTTGAATTCATGAGAAAACTTTCCATGAATTCACAATAGGTTGGTTTTTGGCCGACTTCTTCCATCGCACCGATCATGGGGCACCAGTTGACAAGCTCATGTTGGCCAGCATCTTCCAGCGTGGAAAGGGGCAAATCTCTCCAGGCAAGATAATTTCCAGACTTCAGTTCGTCAAACCGGGAGAGATCAGAATCTAAGTCTGGGTAGAAACCGTGGTTTTTTTCAGTCAAAAAAGCGTGGGAGAAACTGGCTGATGCAACAAGGGCGACGCGCCATGGGCTTGGTTCCAGGATGCGCGCAATGCTTCGACCTAATTCAAAACAGCGTTTAGGGGTGGGGGCAGAAGGGTCGGGCATTCTATCTTGGGCCTTGGCACCTTTTTCCACCAGTCCACCTTTGGCCTTAATCAAGGCAGATCCGTAGGCGTTGATAGCAAAGGGAAGGACCGGATAATCCCAGCCCTTTCTTTGGTGGTCAAGAAACATCAAGGTGTTTGTAAAGGCATGACCCAAGTATTCCTGATGTGGCAACGAGTAGCTGTATGCGGGATCAAACCCTTCTTCTAAAAGCGCATTGATAAGGAACCGGGCAACATCTGGGGCCCCTTGTATAGTGTTCACAAGATCAAAGGGATCATCCCAAATGTTGGGCGTTTTCCCACCTAGACCACGGGCACGAAGATATGGTTTTGACTTGAAGGATTCGCCCATGAAAAGGCAATAGGCAGGGATCAGGTCTTCTCTGAAGCATTCATATTGATCATCACCAAAAATAATGACTGCATCCGGCTTGAAGGCATCAAGTGCCTGGCGAACACGATCAAGGCCAGAAAAATATTGTTCACGGTGCCTGGCAGCAAAGCTGGCCCCTTCGTCGTTCCCCCATTCGTCGCGCATGTGCGCTGGCCACCCAGCTGGGGTCATCAGTGACTCGGGCAGGGACCCTTCTTCCAGGCGGTGCTTGATTCTTGCGGACATATCCTCATCAGAGAACATGTACCCACCGAAGTGACTTAGGCCAAGGCCGAGTAATTCTGCCACTGTTAAATTCCTTTAGGTTTTATGGCTTTTAACCGCCAGTGACACTCATATGGCGGGAAAGTGCTGGGCGACTGTTCCGTCTATCTATAACGAAATCATGGCCTTTGGGTTTTCTTGCAATGGCATCGTGGATGGTTTCGACAAGAAGCCCATTGTCATCGCTCGCCCGAAGTGGCGTGCGAAGGTCGGCGGCATCTTCCTGGCCAAGGCACATATAGAGCGTGCCCGTGCAGGTAACCCGAACCCGGTTACACCCCTCACAAAAATTATGGGTAAGCGGGGTTATGAAGCCGAGCAATTGACCCGTTTCTTCGACCTGTACATAACGCGATGGCCCGCCTGTCCGAAACTCTGTGTCATTCAGGGTCCAGTTTTTCTCAAGTTCTGTTCTGGCGACAGAAAGTGGCAAGTAGTTATTGGTGCGATCTTCTGATATCTCACCCAGAGGCATGGTCTCGATCAGGGTCATGTCGCATTTGCGATCTCCACACCATTGGACCAAATGATCCAGTTCATCATCATTGATCCCTTTAAGGGCAACTGTATTGATTTTGACTTTGAGGCCAGCTTCGAGGGCGGCATCAATTCCTGCCAGCACCTTGTTGATATCCCCCCAGCGGGTCAGGGCCCGAAATTTCTCTGGATTAAGCGTATCTAGAGAAACATTGATACGGCGTACCCCGATCTCGGCAAGAGGACGCGCAAAACGAGAAAGTTGGGAGCCATTGGTTGTAAGGGTTAGCTCATCCAGGGCGCCCGATTGAAGGTGTCGCCCAAGATTTTCAAACAAGGTGATGACATTTTTACGGACCAGAGGTTCCCCCCCGGTGATGCGAAGCTTTCGGACGCCAAGATCAACAAAGGTTGTGCAGAGCCGGTTTAGCTCTTCCAAACTTAAAACTTCTGATTTTGGCAAAAAAGTCATGTCCTCTGCCATGCAGTACTGGCAGCGAAAATCACATCGGTCTGTAACCGAAACGCGTAAATAACTTATGGAACGTCCAAATGGATCTATCATGGGGGGTCCTTGGGTGCATTTCTTCAGATTAGACATTATAAATCGAAGGCACGGGGGAACCAAGGATGTTCTACTCCTTGTGGTCCGGTAGTAAGATGCAAAAAATCTTGAAACTGGTGGCTACCAACAGTTTTAGTGGGTTTTTAGGGATAATAGAAAGGTGAGACGTGCGCCCTTGGCGGCACTTTCGACAATAACCTCCCCTCCCATCAGGCGAGCAAGGTGGCGGGAGATATTCAACCCCAGTCCTGTTCCTTCAATGCCCCGGGCAAAGATGTTTTTATCAACTTGATAAAAACGGTCGAAAATACGTTTTTTTTCAGCATCTGGGATGCCAATGCCGGTGTCCCAGACGGTTATGGCAATGTGGCCATCTTGGCGTTCAGAAACATCAATGCCAATGCTGCCATGATCAGGTGTAAATTTGATAGCATTCCCAAGAAGGTTCACCAGAATCTGTCGACCACGGAGCCTATTCATATCTGCGATAAGATTATTTGGGATATCGCCCATGACAACATTGAGATCTTTCCCGCTGGCTTTTGGTCGCACCATTGATGTTGCTTCTGTTACCAGATCGCATATGCGTACCGGGGTGGTCTCTATTGACACTTCGCTATTTTCGATATTAGCGGTATCAAGAATGTCACTTATGATTCCAAGAAGATGTGATCCCGCTTCATGAATTGACGAAAAATATTCGCTATAAGCTGTATCAAGAGGTCCATGAATCCTTTTTATGGCGGCGTCTGAAAATCTTATAATACAATTCGGTGGGGTTCTCAGTTCGTGGCTCATCATGGCCAGAAAATCCATTTTGGCCTTGTCTGCCACCTGGGATTGTTCAAGGGCACCCGCCAGTTCTTCATTTCTGTTTCGTAGCGCTTCAAAGGCATCTTCAAGTTTTACCCTTGTTTCAAGGGCCGACTTTTCCGCTTTAAATCTTCGGGTTACATCGGTTCCTGTCCCTCTAAATCCTTCAAACCTGCCACTTATTTCATTAAAAATTGGGACGCCGCTTAAATGAACGTATCGGATGTCACCTTGTTCAGTTGGCATCAAGAAAGGCCTGTTCCTAAACGGGCGGAAATTTTCCATATCCTTCTTGGTATCTGGTATCTCAGAGTTTTCAGAATCAAATTCACCGAGGGTGAAAAGATGCCGTCCCTGAAAAACCTGGGCCGGGACGTTCAAAATTTCTGATACCCGGTGCGTAATGAAGGTCAGATTGAAATTATGATCTACAGTCCACAACCAGTCAGAAGAAGAGCGGATGACATCTTGAAGCCAGCTTTCCATTTCACCGGCTTTTTGATTTGCCTGGGACAGTGATGTGACGTCTTCATAAATCCCCGCAAATCCGATTAGGGTATTTTCAGTGTTTTTAATCGAGAAGTGACGGGAAATGAAATAGCGGTCTTCGGTATTGGCTTCTCCATCAGATTTCACGGTATCGGAGCGCCGAATTTCTTCACCATCAACGTACAAACGTTCGATGATATCCATCAGGCCGGGAGGCGTGTCATCAATACTCCGCAGTTTCTCATGGCCCTTTGTTTTAAATAGCAGGGGAGCGAGTTCACGAAAAGCATTGCTGGCAGAAACAAGCTTGCCTGAGGTGTCGGTCACATAAAGAGGGGCAGCTCGGTCAAGAAGCGCTGCCATCAAGGCATCATATTCTGGACCTTTGGAGGCTAACGGTGTCTCGGCACTTGTTCCTTGTGGGAATGGGCGCATTTGTTGTGCACCGGATTTATCGGGAGACACAGCCCCCGATTCTTGAATAGTGCCCTGCAGAAGGTCGCGGAATTTATTATTTGCAGCACTCATTACGCCCTGAACCCCATAGACGGTTATATGATCCACGCACTTAACAGGCTTGCGAGACCATTCCGTCCTTCATTGTTGATGCTCCCAAGTGGAATATCCCCCCACTGCGAAAACATATTTGTCTTCAATCTCATGGATCGGAGACATTGATTTATCACGCACTTTTAATGTCTGATTCCCGTGAAAACTTACAGTCAGGAAACCATTAAATTAAAATTAACGCTTAGATAGTGAACACGTATTTATGAATCATCAAGTTTATTCAATGGGATAAAGTTGATTCACAAAGTATGATCTTAGCCGAGTTTCATAACGCATTATCGGTTGTCTTCGTTCATAGCGGGCAGGCTACTATGATGAAGCGCTCAAATGGCGAGGGTTTAAATTATGTTTCTGGATGATTTGGAATCTGCATCACAGGGCACAGAAACCATCGGCCTTATCCTTGCGGGGGGGCGGTCAAGTCGGTTCGGGAATCGGGATAAATGTTTCGAATTGCTTGGGGGGCGGCCTCTGATAGACCATGTTTTGGATCGGGCAAATAGACAGGTTGGTGATCTATTGGTTAGTTCCGATCAGAACCCTGAGCGTTTTAAAGAAAAGGGAATTCCTGTTATTCCCGATGGTATTCCGGAATACGCTGGTCCGCTTGCAGGATTGTTGTCAGTTCTGGATTGGATGGAAGGGAATGCAGGTCAGTTCCGTCAATGGGGGTGGATTGCAACCTTTCCCGTGGACTCTCCATTTTTCCCAGAAGATATGGTCGATCGGTTGATGACCGCAGCAAAGCACAATGGGCAACCTGTTATTGCCTCATCGAATGGGCGAGCCCATCCTGTATTCGGTTTATGGCCAAGGCACATAAGGCAACCATTGCGGGCATTTATTGATGCGCCTGGGCGACATAGATTGCTGGATTTTTCCGAATCTATAGATGCTGTAACTGTTTCATTCAAGGCACCAACCATTGATCCCTTTTTTAATATTAACACGCCTGATGATCTTGAATGTGCCAATCAGTTTTTGGCCGATGGATGCGCACCAGAATAATTATTAAAGCGGAATGGGGAACTTACTTTGCCGGGGTATCAGACAGTAAGGTTATAATATTGCCTAAAATTAATTGTTTTCCGGCATGTTCAAAATTAACTGTGATCCTGTCTCCAATGACCGATTGGACCTGTCCAAGTCCCCATTCAGGGCAGTCAGGATGGCGAACGAAATTTCCAGGTGTGGGTGACGGGTTTATGTTTTCTGGAGTATCAACCATTGCTCTTAACCTTTTTTTATCGCTCTTCGTATGCGCTAATTGCATTATGAATGCTGCAACTCTAAATGTGATAATTTAATGGACCATAAGCTGGACCCCAGAATTACAGAACTTCCATTAATATTGACACCAAGGCGTTCCAGCATGCCGATAAGACTTTGTTTGGTGAACGGGGCGTTTGTGAGGCCATCACCGGTGCTGCCGAGACCAACAACAATGCCGTAACCAACTAGTTTCCCCGAATGCCTTCGAAACTGGCGATGTCTTTAATCCGCGAGGATGCTTTTCCCTGGCCGGGCCAGATGATTGCAATGGCGGCGGTCAGGACCAGAAAGAAAAGGGCAGCAAACCGGCGCTGGCTATTATTGGGTTTGAAACGGGATAATCCGGCAGATGATAATGACATTTTGGCACCAAATGAGTTAATTCACAGAATTCTGTCCCCCTTAGTTCAGCGAATTTCGTGCCAAGATAGCATTTCAGATAACATATTGTTATAAAAGGAAAAAAATATAATTTTGAATGTTCTGAAGTGGCATTTTTGGTTGTTTGGGCAAGCAATACCGCCATGGGCGGCAATTTTTTTCCCCGGCTAAAGCAGGGTCGAGCCATAAAAACCAGTGATTTACACCATATTAACCAGGCGCGATCATCATACGCATCGGAAGCAGGATGGTTTCCTTGCCAGCGCAAACCGTGAGCAAGTTACGATAAAAATTCCCCGGATGGGTTCCCCGTCATTGACGTCAGTTCGCCGTTCATCCCAGTCGAAGGGATCTTCGTCGAAGAGTTTTGGCGATCATATGAATGCCAAAGAAGCTTCCGTATCCAGTGGGGTTTGTCGCGCTGCAGGTGTTTCTGCTGTCGATTCGCTTTTGGCGATCCAGGAAGTCGATACCGCGAGAGACCGTCCAGCGAAGGCTAAACAACGGGCAGAAGATATCCTCGATCGTTTAGATGAACTTCGTTACGGCCTGTTGGTTGACGCATTTTCACGTCGGCAGTTGGAAAAATTGGCTGAATTGGTCAGGAATAAGCGCCAAATGGTGGATGATCCGGCGCTTTCAGAAATTCTGGATCAGGTGGAATTACGGGCAGAAATCGAGTTGGCCAAGTACGCCACACTTGATTGAGAGCACCCCCCTAAATAACTACTTGAAATTAAATAAAAATTTTTTAAAAAACCGGGCTTGCGGAAGGGCCATTGTATTTTATATACTCCGCGCCATTTCGTCTGTTCGTCTATCGTGGGTGGGATTCCAAATGCCTGTAAAGCTTCCGCGTAATTATCGGCCATCTGAAGATGAGTCGTTCATGAATGCCAAGCAAAAAGAATATTTTAGAAAGAAACTTCTTTCTTGGCGAGAAGACATTCTGAGTGAAACTTCGGAAACGTTGCAACACCTCCAGGAAGGTGGGTTTCAAGAGGCGGATATTGCAGACCGTGCTTCTTTGGAGACTGATCGTTCGCTTGAACTCAGGACTAGGGATCGTGCCCGCAAGCTGATATCCAAAATTGATGATGCCTTGAATCGTATTGAAGAGGGTACTTACGGTTATTGTGAAGAAACGGATGAACCCATAAGCCTGAAGCGTCTGGAAGCGCGGCCGATTGCCACTCTTTCCATAGAGGCCCAGGAACGCCATGAGCGCCTGGAAAGAACACACAGGGATGACTAGACCCAGTTTCTGATGCCAATTCTTGAAGATTACATGAAAAAGGCCGGGGTTTTTGCCCCGGCCTTTTCAGTTGCGCTCGTTACGTATTAGAACGGATATATGATATCGAAGATTCGGGTGCCATAGCGTGGCTGTTGGACGTCTGACATTCGTCCTCGGTCGCCGTAAGCAATGCGGGCCTCAACAATTTTTTCATAAGAAATTGTGTTGCTGGAACCAATATCTTCCCGCCGAACAATCCCTGGAGGTTCTGGCCAGTACCAAAGAGCCCGTAGACCTGATTGTTTCCGATGTGGTGATACCCACCCTGGATGGCCCTAGCCTGATCCGCCAGGTGCGCGAACAAAACCCGATGATGAAAGTGATCTTTATTTCAGGCTACGCTGAAGACGATTTCCGCGAGGAAATCGAACGCGAGGACCGCATCCACTTCCTCTCCAAACCCTTCTCCCTCGAACAACTCGCCAGCAAAGTCAAAGACGTGCTGGCGTAATAGGCCCCCCCCCAAATACTGGCGAAAAAGGCAAGCATTGCCGTGAATAAAAACAGAACATGAATTGATTATCTGTTGTTATTCAACAACTTAATAAAACCCCTTGTGCATGAGAACAAAATGTGAACAAATGTATTCCCGGAAGGTTAGGGAACAGGGGCGTGGGGCCGGGACACGCTGGGGTCAAATAAAATTAGGACTCAGAAATTGCTGAGTTGTGTTGGCCCCGCCCATATGAAATAAACGAAGGAGATTTTCTAATGGCGACGGCGTTGCATCTCGTGGACAAAAAAAATTCAGGTAAAGAAAAAGCGTTAGAGGCGGCACTCAGCCAGATCGAACGTAACTTTGGCAAAGGCTCAATTATGAAGCTTGGCCAAGGCACCCCGCTCGAAGAGATTGAAGCCATCTCTACGGGCTCTCTTGGTTTGGACATTGCCCTTGGCATTGGCGGCTTGCCCAAGGGGCGGGTGGTTGAGATTTACGGCCCTGAATCATCGGGCAAGACAACCCTTGCCCTTCATGTGGTGGCAGAGGCCCAGAAAAATGGGGGCGCTTGCGCCTTTGTGGATGCCGAACATGCTCTTGACCCGGTCTATGCCCAAAAATTGGGGGTTGATGTCGGGGAATTGCTGATCTCCCAGCCCGATGCCGGGGAACAGGCCCTTGAAATCGCCGATACGTTGGTGCGTTCCGGTGCTGTGGATGTGTTGGTGGTTGATTCAGTTGCGGCCCTGGTGCCACGTGCAGAACTAGAAGGCGAAATGGGCGATCACCATGTTGGCCTTCAGGCCCGGCTCATGAGCCAGGCCCTTCGTAAATTGACCGGTTCCATCGCTAAATCACAATGTATGGTGATTTTCATCAACCAGATCCGTATGAAGATCGGTGTGATGTTTGGCAATCCCGAAACCACGTCAGGTGGAAATGCGCTGAAATTTTATTCTTCTGTCCGTCTTGATATTCGCCGCATCGGTGCCATTAAGGATCGTGAAGACATCGTTGGTAACCAAACCCGGGTCAAAGTGGTGAAAAACAAGGTCGCACCGCCGTTTAAGACCGTGGAATTTGATATCATGTATGGCGAAGGCATTTCAAAGCGCGGTGAATTGATCGATCTTGGGGTCAAGGCCGGGCTGGTTGAAAAATCCGGCACCTGGTTCTCGTGTGGAGAAACCCGCATTGGACAGGGCAGGGAAAATGCCAAAAAGTTTCTTTTGGAAAACCCGGAAATGGCAGCATCTCTGGAACAATCTATTCGTGAAAACGCGGGTCTGGTCTCCGAAGCCATGCTGAAAGAATCGCCAAAAGCCAAAGACACAGATGACGATGAAGACAACCTTGATGGTTTAGACGACGATAAATAATGGACCACATGGGGCCTGAAATGCCCGGTCCACCTTTGTTTGTTACCCCTAATCTCAGCCCCTGCCATGAAAATGGCGGGGGCTTTTTAGTCCAAAACCATATTTAGCGTTTCCAAAGATCAAAAACTTCCAGTCCTTAAGCGCGGATAGCTTTTGAAATTTGCCGCCATACCCTGTAAAAGCAGGGGCTTGAGCCGGTGGGAGGGAAGTTGCCTTACCGGGGCCTTAAACAGGAACGAGATGTTTATGACCAGCACCAATGATATAAGGGCGGCATTCCTGAATTATTTCAGGGAAAAAGATCATGAAATTGTCGCCTCTGGCCCCCTTGTTCCCCATAACGATCCAACCTTGTTGTTTACCAATGCGGGCATGGTGCCGTTCAAGAACGTCTTTACCGGCATCGAGACCCGGGACATTCCTCGTGCGGCCAGTTCGCAAAAATGTGTGCGCGCCGGGGGCAAACATAATGATCTTGAAAACGTTGGCTTTACCGCGCGCCATCATACGTTCTTTGAAATGCTGGGCAATTTTTCCTTCGGCGATTATTTCAAGGAACGCGCAATCGAGCAGGCCTGGCATTTACTGGTAAAGGAATTTGGCCTTGATCCGGCGAAGCTTCTGGTGACGGTCTATCATGATGATGATCAGGCGTTTGACCTGTGGAAGAAAATTGCGGGTCTAAGCGAAGATCGCATCATCCGCATTCCAACATCGGATAATTTCTGGTCCATGGGTGAAACCGGGCCTTGTGGGCCGTGTTCGGAAATATTCTATGATCACGGGGCCGAAATCGAAGGTGGTCCACCGGGGTCTGCTACCGAAGACGGTGATCGCTTTATTGAAATCTGGAATCTGGTGTTCATGCAATATGAACAGGTGGATAAAGATACCCGCCGTGATCTGCCTCGCCCATCCATTGATACAGGCATGGGTCTTGAACGCCTGGCTGCGGTTTTGCAGGGCAAGCATGATAATTATGACATTGATTTGTTTCGCCACCTGATTGAGGCTTCGGCCGATGTAACCAAAACTGCCACAGAAGGCCCCCATGGGGTGTCTCACCGGGTGATCGCCGATCACCTGCGCTCGGTTTCCTTTTTAATCGCTGATGGGGTGATGCCGTCCAATGAAGGCCGGGGTTATGTTCTGCGTCGCATTCTGCGTCGCGCCGTGCGCCATGCCCATATCATGGGCTGCACCGATGCCGTGTTGCACCAATTGGTACCAGCCTTGATTACAGAAATGGGTCAGGCCTTCCCGGAACTCAAACGCGCCGAAGCGTTGATCACAGAAACGCTGAAAATGGAAGAAAGCCGGTTCCGCACTACCTTGGAGCGGGGGCTTGGCCTGTTGGCAGAAGAAACCCAAAAATTGCCTGACGGGGCCGTATTGCCGGGCGATGTTGCCTTTAAATTATACGACACCTTCGGCTTTCCACTCGACCTGACCCAGGATGCCTTGCGTGCAGAAGGGCGGGGTGTGGACACAGACGGTTTCGATGAAGCCATGAACCGCCAACGCGCAGACGCCCGCGCGGCCTGGTCTGGCAGTGGTGAGGCGGCCACCGAAGAAGTGTGGTTTGAACTCCGTGACACCCTGGGCGCGACAGAATTCCTGGGCTATGACACCGAATTTGCCGAAGGCGCCATCACGGCCATCTTGGTTGATGGCGACCTTAAAGATGATGTCACTGAAGGTGAGACCGCCGCCATCATTACCAACCAGACGCCCTTTTATGGCGAATCGGGGGGGCAATCAGGCGATTGCGGCATCTTGTTTTCAAAAGACGGCACTGAATTTACCGTTGAAAGCACCCAGAAACGTTTGGGCGACATGATTGTCCATATGGGAACTGTGACCCGGGGCAAACTTGCCAAAGGGGATGTTGTCGAATTGCGGGTGGATGGGAATAAGCGCAATGGGCTTCGGGCCAACCATTCCGCCACCCATATTCTTCATGCAGCGCTGCGTGCGCATCTTGGGGATCATGTGACCCAAAAGGGTTCCATGGTGGCTGCTGATCGTTTGCGGTTTGATGTCAGCCATCCCAAACCAATGAAACCCGATGAACTGGCCCAAGTGGTGTTTGATGTAAATGCACAAATTCGGGCCAATATGGATGTCCACACCCGCATCATGACCCCGAAAGAAGCGGTCGATGCGGGCGCCATGGCATTGTTTGGTGAAAAATATGGCGACGAAGTCAGGGTTGTTGCCATGGGCGAGTATTCCACGGAATTATGTGGCGGCACCCATGTCAGTCGCACCGGCGACATCGGCGGTTTTCGCATTATCAGTGAAACGGGTCTGGCCGCAGGGATAAGGCGGATCGAAGCCGTGGCGGGTGCGGCTGCAGATGCCTATGACGCCGCCAATATGAATTTATTGATGCAAACGGCAGATGTTTTCAAAAGCCCCCTCCAGGATATTCCAGCCCGGGCAAAGCAATTGCTGGATGATCGCCGTGCCCTTGAACGGGAAGTGACAGACCTTCGCAAAAAACTCGCCCTGAGTGGCGGTGCCAGTGGTGCGGGTGGCGATGCCGGTGATGAGCCCGATGATGCCCGCGAAGTGGCCGGGGTGCGATTGGTGACCCGGGTTCTGGATGGGGTTCCGGCAAAGGACCTTAAATCCATGGTCGATGCGTTCAAAAAACAGGGGTCTGGCGTTTATGCCGTGATCAGCGCCATGGATGGCAAGGCGTCTATCGTTGTTGGGGTGACCGAAGATTTGGTGGACCGCTTTAATGCGGTTGATCTGGTTCGGGCCGGCTCAGAGGCGCTGGGTGGCAAGGGTGGTGGCGGGCGTCCCGACATGGCCCAGGCGGGCGGCAGCGATGCCAGCGGTGCCGATGGGGCCTTTGATGCCATTGCTGCGTTGATGGATCAATAAGCCCCATAAACCCCACTTACGAAGAGGGCCCTCAAAATGAGAGCCCTCCAAGTCAATATTCAAAAATACTTCCTGTTGAAAATCTGCCTTTAGGCCATTTTCTTTCGCAGGTTTTCGTCCAGCTTATCGAGGAATTCTTCCGTGTTGAGCCATTTTTGATCAGGACCGATCAGGACCGCCAGATCCTTGGTCATGTGGCCTGATTCAACGGTTTCAATACAGACGGCTTCCAGCGCATCGGCGAAGGCCACAACATCGGGGGTATCATCGAAATTGCCCCGGTATTTAAGACCTTGTGTCCACGCAAAGATGGATGCGATTGGGTTGGTAGAGGTCTGGTTGCCCTTTTGATGTTCCCGGTAATGACGTGTGACCGTGCCATGGGCGGCTTCGGCTTCGATGGTGTTGCCATCGGGCGTCATCAAGACGCTGGTCATCAGGCCCAATGAGCCAAAGCCCTGCGCAACCTGATCGGACTGGGTGTCGCCATCATAGTTCTTGCAGGCCCAAACAAAGCCACCATTCCACTTCATGGCGCAAGCGACCATGTCGTCAATCAGGCGGTCTTCATAGACGATGTTCTTTGATTCAAATTTTTCTTTGAATTCGGCATCAAAGACTTCCTGGAAAATCTCGATGAAACGCCCGTCATAGACCTTTAAGATGGTGCTTTTGTGCGAGAAATACAGCGGCCATCCGCGTTCATAGGCATAGGCCATACAGGAACGGGCAAAGCCCCGGATTGAATCATCCAGATTATACATGCTGAGCGAAATGCCAGAGCTTGGGAATTCAAAAATTTCCCGCTCGATGATGTCGCCGCCGTCTTCGGGCTCAAATTTGATGGTCAATTTACCTTTGCCGGGCACCTTGAAATCCGTGGCGCGGTATTGATCACCAAAGGCATGACGTCCAATGACAATCGGCTGAGTCCAGCCCGGCACCAGACGCGGCACATTTTCACACAAAATCGGTTCGCGAAACACGGTGCCGCCGATGATGTTGCGGATGGTTCCATTAGGGGAACGCCACATTTCCTTGAGATTAAATTCTTTCACCCGCCCAGCATCGGGGGTGATGGTCGCGCATTTGACCCCAACGCCATATTTTTGGATGGCTTTGGCGGAATCAATGGTGATTTGATCACCAGTTGCGTCGCGGCTTTCGACACCCAGATCATAATATTTGAGGTCGACATCAAGATAGGGGAGGATCAATTTTTCTTTGATGAACTGCCAGATGATTCTGGTCATTTCGTCGCCATCAAGTTCGACGATAGGCGTTTTGACCTTAATTTTGGCCATGGGGGGTCCTCCCGGTGCTGATTGGATGTTGTTAATGAAGAAGCAGGTTGGCGTGATCAGCCAACCAGTGCCCGAAATAATTCGGCAAGATATCAGACCTGCCCGGGAGTGCAAGTCCCTCCGGGATTGATGCCTGAAAAAACGTGGCTTTTGGCTGTTCCTAAAGGCGTTCGGGGCGTTCTTCAAGGAAGGATTCAGGGAGTTCTTCAATGGCGGGCAACACTTCCTCAGGGCTGGAAACCACCGTATAGAAGGTGCGGAAGACATCGTGGGCGAACCCATTTTCAATGGTGTGCTCCATCAGGTCCAAAAGGGGCTGCCAGTAACCGCCATCATCAACGATAACAATGGGTTTGGCATGGAGGCGAAGTTGACGCCAGGTGATGATTTCAATGGTCTCATCCAGAGTTCCGGGGCCACCGGGAAGGGTGACAAAGGCATCTGATTTATCAAACATCATGCGTTTGCGCTCATGCATGGATTCGACGACGATCATCTCGCTTAACCCATCATGGGCGAGTTCAACCTTTTTAAGGTTGCTGGGGATGATGCCGGTTACCCGCCCGCCAGCTTTCAGGACCGCATCGGCGACCGTGCCCATAAGCCCGACCTTGCCGCCACCATAAACCAGTTCCAATCCAGCCTCGCCGATCAAACGACCGAGCAGGTCTGCTGCTTCGTTATAACGGGGGTCATTGCCCATGGAAGAGCCGCAATAGATGCATATAGATTTTATGTCTGCCATTTTTAGGCCCTTTCCAAGTAAGCAACATGCGCAGTTAATCAGAAAACATTTGGTGGTGATAAACAGATGAATACGATAATAATCGCAAACGGTTATGCCATGATTCCGCTATAATTGGATGATGGACTGCTATGTGGGGTTATGACACTGGAATTAAAAATACAGGGTTAAGATACTAAAAAAAATCATAAAAATTTATCGGAGGCTTCAATGTTAAAATTGATTTCAATTACATCTTTTGTCGCGGTCACGGCTTTGGCCGTGGGCGTTTCATTTGCTCCAGTCGCAAACAGTGCTGAAAAGGGTGTTTATGGGTCCCAGGCCGGGGTTCAGGTCGCAGCGGTTGCCGATACGGTCAAGGCGCGCATAAAGCTTATGAAATCCACGTCCAAGACGTTCAAGAAAATCCGCAAATTGGCAAAAAAGGCCAAGGTTGGACCTAAAGGCGCGGCACAGGCGGTGGCCATTCATGCTGCTGGCAAAAAATTTCTTGGCATGTTTCCCAAGGGAACTGGTTCCGACATGATGAAAAACCGGGCCAAGCCGGAAATTTGGTCAGATTGGGCAAAGTTTGAGTCGAAAGCCAAAGCGTTCACCAAGGCAACGGCCAAGATGGTCCAGGTCACCCAGGCAGGGGATGGGGGCGCCATCAAGGCTGCGGTCAAGGCTGTTCGGGCCGGGTGCAAGGGATGTCACAAGCCATTTCGTGGGCCTAAGCCAAAGAAGAAATAAAGGATGAAAGGGCCGCGGGGTTTCTCGTGGCCCTACTTCCATGATTTACCGCTTTGTTTTTCATATATGTGCTGTCTGGTTCGTAATTGTCTTTGTTACGGGCGTCCTTGTTATGGGCGTACCCGGTCATGCATTGGCTTTTGGGCCATCTTCTGAAACCCTGGCGCGCGGGGCCTATCTGTTTGCCGCAGGGGGGTGCCGGAATTGCCACACGGATACCAAAAATAAAGGCCCATTGCTTGGCGGCGGTTCTGCAATTGAAACCCCGTTTGGTGTTTTTTACGCGCCCAATATCAGCCCGGATAAAAAATTTGGCATTGGCAGCTGGAGCGATGCAGATTTTAAAAAGGCCATGCGCGAAGGGGTTTCTCCTTCGGGGCAACACTATTATCCAGCCTTTCCCTATACCGCCTATACGTTGATTCATGACGGGGATTTAGCCGACCTTAAAGCGTATATTTTTTCATTGAAGCCGGTATCAAAACCGTCTCAAACCCATGCGCTTCGGTTTCCATTCAACATGCGCGCCGGAATGTGGTTCTGGAAACTGTTGTATTTCAAACAGGGGCCTTATGTGACAGCCCCCTATGCGCCCCCGGCTCATGTGCCGGCATCCCAAAAATCCGATGTCGCATCAGCCGAGTGGAACCGGGGGGCCTATTTGGCCAATGCCTTGTTCCATTGTGGGGAATGCCACACACCGCGCACCATGCTGGGGGGGCTGGATCGTGCCAGATCAATGGCCGGGGCAGCAATTGGCCCGGGCGGGAAATCCGTACCAAACATTACCCCTGCGCTGAAAACCGGAATTGGCCGCTGGTCACACTCTGAAATGATGGATTTATTATCAGAAGGTGGGCTGCCCGATGGGGATTTTGTAGAAGGAAAGATGAGCGAAGTGGTTGAACATGGAACGTCACACTTAATTGAACGCGACCAAAAAGCCATTGCCATCTACTTTAAAAGCCTGAAAAGCATTGAAAATGATGTCTCGAAGGAATGACCCTGCGCATTCTCTTGCATCGGGGCGGGGTTTTCCTCTGCATTGCACCACCCCTGGCAAGCGTTTAGGCTAGCCGCTCATCACTTTTCCTGTTCCGGGTTTCGGAGCAATTCATGACTGAAAGGACTGCAAGCGTGAACAGGGCTCTCATCAGTGCCATTGCCGGCGCGGTTGTTCTCGTGGCGGCCTTATTGCTGAATTTTTATATGGGTTCCAGTGATGAGGATGGGGCACAGCCTCCCGCGATTGATGCCGCTATGTCTAATCCCTCGGGGTCGAAGCCTTCGGTGCCACAGCCAAAGGTCCCTAAAACCAATTCGGGGCTTTCCGCACCAGAAATTGAGGCTCGCAATAACAGAGGCAGTTTCGATATTGTTCGGGTCAGCCCGGAAGGAAATGCTGTTATCGCCGGCCGTGCCATGCCCGGGGCCGAGGTTCGGGTTCTGGATGGCGATACCCTTGTCGGTAAGGTCAAAGCCGACAAGAAAGGCGAATGGGTGCTTGTGCCTGAAAAACATTTTAAATCAGGCACTCGACGGTTGCGGCTTCGTATCCAGACAGATGATGGAAAGACCCGGGACGTTGGCGGAGAAGTTATTTTGGTCGTGCCTGAAAAAGGCCGGGATATTGCCGGACGTATGGGTGAGGGCCAATCGGGTGTTTTAGCCCTTAAAATTCCGGGTCCCGGGCCCAATTCGGGTAATGGCAGTGGCCCAGCGCCAAGCAAAATTCTTCAAATTCCGGGTGACAGTGGGGGCAACGCCGATCAGGCCGGGCTTTCCATTGATGTGATTGATTACGATGATTTGGGCCGTGTTAAAATGGCTGGCGGGGCAAGCGCGGATGCTCAATTGCGCTTTTATCTTGATAACAAACCTTTGGGAAAATCTGTCGGGGGCAAGGATGGGCGTTGGGCCTTTTCGCCTGGGGGTGTTGTGGCCCCCGGCACGTACCGGCTTCGGTTGGATGAATTGGGAGATGCAGGACAGGTTGCCCGCCGCATCGAAATACCCTTTCAAAGGGCCAAAAAACCAGAAAATCTGCCTGATATGAAGGTTGTCGTTGTGCAGCCGGGAAACAGCTTGTGGCGTATTGCCCGGCGCAGTTATGGCCAGGGCATTCAATATACGGTTATTTACAAAGCCAATAAGGCGCAAATCCGCGACCCGGATTTAATCTTTCCAGGTCAGATATTCTCGATCCCAAAAGGGGGAGAGGGTAAATAGGATTTAGTTCAGGATGTTTCTGAAGCCGGGTCAGTCTCTGTAAACGCTGCTTCTGTATCTGCTTCATTTTTATCCTGAAGGCCAAGGATTTCAGATAATCCGGGCATGTAATCAGACAGGACAAGCAGGGCCGGGCGCATTTCTGTAAGCAAACGAATGATGGCGCTCACCAATGTGACAGCAGATAGTTTTTCAGACAGGGTGCAGCTATTTTGCACTGTGATGATTTGGTGGGGATCAATGATGACCATATCATCGGTCGCCCTTCCCAGACGGTAAGTAATATCCAAAAGGGTTTTGCGTTCTTCCGAAGATTCTACAGAGTAGGGAATGTTTCCCAATGTAATGGTGAGTTTTAGCTCGAAGCCATCATCATTCGCGCTAACAGCGCCGTTAACGGGAAGTTCTCCGTAGACGAAACATAATTTTGCTTCGTTCTTAACGTCAGGGGTCTCGTTACCTGAAAAAATATGCGGCATTTGGCCACTCTCAGTCAGCGTAGGCAATGTCGTGTAGCCGTTCTCAGTTGTACTTTTGGAAGTCAGCATTGAATCCATGACTATGCTTAGCAAATTCATCCTTTATAAACGGTAAACTTTGTAAAAGAACGCCATGGCCAGAACCGTTATTTTAGGCCAGATGACGAGATGGCATATGAAATCTGTACAGTCGATGCTTTCGCAATGTATGGATGATCGGGTAGTATCCCTTGCTTTTAGCTTTTGTGGGTAAGGGCCGGGTTTGGATTTTTATTATTACTGGAATTAAAATGCGCATTGCCGTTCATCGTGAAGGATTACCGATAATCGCCGGATTTGTTGCCGTGGCAGCCCTGGCATGGTGGGCTTGGCCTCCGTTGGGCTTTCCAGGGGGTATCATTGCCCTGTGGAGCATCTGGTTCTTCCGTGATCCTGACCGTTTCCCACCGGATATTCCGGGGGCTATTATTTCACCGGCAGATGGAAAACTTTTGCCTATTGTCAAGGCACCCCCACCAGAAGAGATGGGGATGGGGTCTGAGCCATTGACCCGGGTCAGCATTTTCATGAATGTTTTTAACGTGCATGTGAACAGGGTTCCCGCAGACGGCAAGGTCGAAGTTGTCCACTATCGTGCTGGGCGTTTTTTCAATGCTTCTTTTGACAAGGCCAGCATTCATAACGAACGCCAGTCCGTGCGCATGAAAACGCTTAATGGGGATGATATTGTCTTTGTACAGATTGCAGGTTTGATCGCCAGGCGTATTCGTTCAACCTTAACGGTGGGCAATGATGTCCAGGCCGGTGCAAGGTTTGGCCTGATCCGTTTTGGAAGCAGGTTGGATGTCTATCTTCCTGATGGGATGGAGCCAAAGCTGACCGAAGGCCAGTCCATGGTGGCAGGGGAAACGGTTATTGCCATTTCGGGGGATCATAAAAAAGGGAATGCGGTATCATGACACGAAAACCTCGATTGCGTCCGGCCGCAGCACGCCAAGGGCAACGATTGAAAGCACTCCCTTTTAATCGCCTTATTCCCAATATTTTGACGGTGCTGGCGCTTTGCGCCGGGCTGACGGCCATTCGTTATGGATTTCAGGGCCAGTGGAACATGGCGGCGCTGGCCATTTTAGTATCGGCAATTCTGGACACCCTTGATGGTCGGGTGGCCAGGCTGCTTGGTGGCGCAACAAAATTCGGGGCGGAACTGGATTCGTTATCTGATTTTGTCAGCTTTGGTGTGGCACCTGCGATGGTCGTGTTCCTTTGGAGCCTTCAAAGTTTGAAAGGCCTTGGTTGGGTGATTGCCTTGGTGTTTGCCGTGTGTGTGGCGCTCAGGCTCGCGCGGTTCAATACCAAGCTTGAGGGATCGAACCAGCCATCTTGGGCCTCTAATTATTTCACAGGTGTTCCGGCCCCCGCTGGCGGTGGATTGCTTTTGTTACCCATGTTGCTGCATTTGGAAACAGGGGCCAATTTTTTAGCGTCTCCCGTGGTCAACGGAATGGTGGCGATACTGGTGGGCTATTTGATGATCAGCCAGCTACCAACATATTCTTTCAAACGCATTCAGGTGCCCCACCGTTATGTGCTGCCTTTCCTGCTTTTAGTCGGTCTGGTCGCAGCCTTGCTGGTGACAGAAACGTGGATCACGCTGTCGGTGGTCTTGATCACGTATCTTGTGACGATTCCATTTTCAGTCAGGTCCCATGCCCGTCACAAGGCGACCAGCGATCTTGAACAACCGGGATCACCGTTGAGCGATGGTGATAACGGGGGCGAAGCTGGTGAGGGTGACTTCATGTTTGATGAAAAAGCGGATGGAAGTTCAGAAGGCAAGGATTAACCCTTAAAGTTTTCTGACATTTTCCGGGTACATTTCTTCAACGTTCACTTTGCGGTGTGTCACCCCTTGTTCGTTGCAGAACTGTAAAAAGGCTTCAAGGGTTGTGCGGTTGGCCTCAATGCCATAGGGCCAGAAATCATCACCAAACATTGCCTTTGATTTTTCTGCATAATCGAAACACCAGGGAATGGGGAAGCGGCATATATTGCCATCAAGGGCGCGGGCCAGACTGCGGTTTTTGGCTTCACTCAGGGCCTCGAACAGGGCCGGACCGATCCAGGGGTCCTGATTGTAGGTGTCGCCCCGAATGGCAACAGTGTGCATGATTGGGAAAATGCGATGCTTTTCCCAATAACCTTCTTCCACGGCCCGAAAATTTTCTACCAACCGCCGTATCCGTGGATCGCCTGCTTGAAACAGGTCCGGGGGGTGGGCGCAGATGACGGCATCAAGCTCGCCGTCAATCAGCATGTCCATGAGGGAACGGTCATTGATTTCTGTGTAACGAATGCCCTGGGGTAGAACCGGTTTGATCTGGCTCCAGTTGGCAAGGCTGTTGATTCCAGCGCGCACCCATTCGATGTCGTTGAGTGGAATGCCGATGTCGTGCATCAGCCATGCCCGTGTATAGACCACTGCAGTTTGGACCCATTCCGGGATGCCGACTTTTTTCCCGGCCAGATCTTCGGGTTTATCAATGTTCCCATCAGAGGCAACATAAACAGCATGTTGGCGAAAGAACCGTGACGGAAAGACAGGAATGCCGGAAAGATTGTCTGCGCCCTGGGATATCAGGGAGACGTAGCGCGCCATAGACATTTCAGAGACGTGCCATTCGCGGGTGTTGGTAAACCGTTCAAAGATATCTTCTACAGGAAGATCAAAATGGTTGAGGCTGATCCCCGGTGCTTTGACCTTGCCATCGGTAAAGTCGCGAACATGATCATAATCGCTGATGGCAATATCAAGATTCAGGTCGGCCATGGTTTTCCCCAATGAAATAGAAATTTGAAACAAACACGTTAATTATTGTCCTCTGATTATCAGTGTAAGGCCACAGGGCTGTCCAGAAAAACCCTTTAAAAACAAAGAGATTTTAAATATCACGATGTCTTTAGTGAATTTCGGGAAATTCACCCGTTTCGTCAACAAACACCATTTTTTAAGCCTAATACTCTTTTAACTCCGGATGGTTAGCCTGAAGCCATAAATTCACCGGATTAGTGGGGATATCCCTTCGGACATAGGTTCGGCTGGGGGCCTGAATGCAGGAAAAGATGGCTGGAGATACGCTGGGGCCTTATATGGAGCCCCAATCAGGGGAATTGGAAAGAGAATCATCGGACCGTACCGATGGTTCCATTGATGTTTCCGAAATTCAAACCTTGAAGACGACCATCACCCTGATCGCCATGCTTGGGGCATTGATCATTGCGTTATCAATTCCATTTTTCTTTGCCCTTAATGCGTATCACCACAAAACCAGCATCCTGAATATTGAAGCCAAAGAAGTTGCAGGCAGGGTGTCACGATTGGTCGCTTCTGCGCCGCACCAATGGGGAACGCAGAGTCAAATTCAAAACCTTGGTGCCATGGACAGGCAGCAAGGTGAGATCAGTATTTTCGGAATTGATGGCATTCCTATTTTGCAATCAGGCAGCAAGCCTGAATGGCCAACTGTTTCCCATCAAGTGGGTATTTTTAATGGTAAGAGCCTCGTTGCAACACTGACCATCACAGATAGCTTGAGACCATCCTTGATCCCATTGGGCTGGATTTTCCTTTTTGCATTTGTTCTGGGCATCGGGATTTTTCTTGGCTTGCGGCAATTCCCCCTTGGGGCGCTGAATGTGGTGACAAAACGTTTGAAGACATCGCAATCGAGATTGCGTGGTCGTATCAATGAATTGGAAATCACCAGATCAAAGCTTGAGCTTCAGAAACAGGAATTGACCCGTATGGCAGGTGCGCTGGAACAGGCGCGCGACGAAGCCGAGGCCGCCAATAAGAGCAAGTCGGATTTTCTTGCCATCATGAGCCATGAAATTCGCACGCCCATGAATGGCATGATTGGGATGAATGATGTTCTTCTGAATACCAACCTTGATGACAAACAGACGCTTTATGTCAATTCGGCCCAAGATGCAGCGAAAGCATTGCTGGGTATTGTGAATGATGTTTTGGACTTCTCGAAACTGGAGGCGGGCCAGTTTGAACTGGAAGAGATTGATTTTTCGCTGAATGAAACCCTGAAAAGTGTCATCAATCTTCAAAAGGTTCCAGCCAAGGACAGGAACATTCAATTGCATTTGCAGGTGGCCCCGGAAATTGGTGACATTTATTCCGGTGATCCCACCCGCCTTCGACAAATTCTTATGAACCTTGTTGGGAATGCGATCAAGTTCACTGAAAATGGTTCCATCACCCTTAAAATTGGGCTGGATAGGCCCTACAGTGTTGATCAAAAAATTATGTTCGAAGTGATCGACACCGGCATTGGCATTGCTGAGGATAAGATCGAAAGTTTATTCGAAAAATTTACCCAGGCAGACAGTTCAACAACCCGACGGTTTGGTGGCACCGGACTTGGCCTTGCTATTTCAAAAAACCTGGCTCAAGTGATGGGCGGTGATATCGGTGCCAGAAGTTGCCTTGGTGAAGGGTCGACCTTCTGGTTTGCGGTGCGTTTGGGGGCACCCCGTGGGGATGAAATGGATGGCGGCAGCCATACGGCAATGGCCACAAGCCAGAATAAAATGGATATGGCCAAAAACCATATCTTGGTGGTGGAAGACAATATTACCAATCAAATTTTGATCACTGCAATTTTGGAACAGCTGGGTTGTAAATATGATGTTGCAGACAATGGGGTTAAGGCCATTGATGCCCTTGAATTGGCATCCTACGACCTGGTTTTAATGGATATTTCCATGCCAGAAATGGATGGAATTGAGGCGACTTTGAAAATCAGGTCAGAGCCCGGGCTAAATCAAAAGGTGCCAATCATTGCAGTGACGGCCAATGTCATAAAGGGAGACCGGGAACGGTTTCTGGAATCTGGGATGAATGATTATCTTCCCAAACCAATTGATCGAAACAAACTGATCGCACTCATTCAACACTATCGTGATGTTGAGACCCCAGAGGGGATCAACGATGGTGTGGAAGAGGATGATTTTGATGTTTTAATGGATGTTGGTTCGGACGAGACAGAAGCACAATGTCTGGAAGACAATAAAATTCTGGATTTTGAGGTGATCGGGCAATGGCAATCCTTTTTGCCTGAAGACAAATTTATGGACCTTGTGAGCTCGCAGGTTGTTTCTGCTGAACAGGGGATCGTTGACATCAATGCAGCGGCAAGAACATTGGATATGGTTGCATTAAAGGATATTGCCCACAGTCTTAAGGGCACGTGTGGCAACCTTGGTTTGATGCGGGTACATTTTATTGCCAGCAAAATTGAAGCCAGTGCTGGTGTGGGAGATGAAACAGAGTCTCTCGCCTTGATTTCAGTTCTTGAAGAAGCGATAACGGAGGCCATAGCGGAATTGAATAGCCGCTACGGATGTGGGGAAATGGGGCAGGCCAAAACCGCTAGGTGATGGAATGTTCAGGGGGCTAATAAAATGGCAAAAAGTATTGATGATATAAATGTTCTGCTTGTGGATGATGTTTCACAGGCCAGAAGGTTTGTTGAAGTGATTCTTTCCGGCATGGGGGTCAATCAGGTTTTTACCGCCAATGACGGCCGCTCTGCCCTCGACTTTTTGGGTGTTGAGATCGATATGGTGGACCTGATCATTTGTGATTGGCAAATGCCCCGCATGTCCGGCTTAGAACTTTTGAAACAGGTGCGTGTCATTGCACCAGACATGCCCTTTATGATGGTGACGGGCCGATCAGATATTAAATCTGTTACCGAAGCCCGGGACCTTGGCGTAAATGCCTATATTGCGAAACCCTTTTCGCCTCAGGATTTTGAAAAAAAGATGAAAACGCTGCTGCGTTATATGTAGGCAGTGGCAACACTGAATAGTGTGCGGGCGATCGTTTATGCGACCGGAGGGTGTCGCATGCTTTCTGTATTTGCATCTGGAACGATGCGGTCTTTTGGAAAGCGCACGGAGACAATCGTGCCGACGCCAACTTCGCTTTGGATATCCAATGTGCCGCCTTGTAGCTCAATCAACTGCTTGGTCAGGGGAAGTCCCAGCCCGGTGCCCTGATGTCGACGGTTCAAAAGGCTTTCGATCTGGGTGAATGGCTGTAATACCCGGGGGATATCTTCAGCAGGGATGCCATTCCCGTTATCAATGACCTGAACAATATAACCATTGTGGGTTTGTGCCCATACCTTGACGGTAATGTGGCCACCGCGCTGGGTAAATTTTATGGCATTGGAAAGCAGGTTAAGGATGATCTGTTTGAATTTTCGTTGATCGGCATAAAGGGCAATAGCGGTATCCGGGTTCTCAAGGCCAAGATGGAGTCCGCCGTTGCGGGCCTGGCCTCGCATCATTTTCAGGCAAGACTGTATAACCACCATTGGATCAAATGTTTCTTCGCTGATGTCCATCTTGCCAGCTTCAACCTTTGAAAGATCCAAAATGTCGTTAATGAGGCTAAGTAGGTGTTGACCTGAATTGTGAATGTCCTCTGCATATTCCAGATATTTTTCGTTTCCAAGAGGCCCAAAACTGCCATTTTTCATGATGTCTGAAAAACCGATAACCGCATTGAGCGGCGTGCGCAATTCATGGCTCATGTTGGCTAGAAATTCACTTTTGGTGCGGTTGGCATATTCGGCGTCTTCCATGGCAATCCGAATTTTTTCCTCTGCCACCTTTCTTTCCGTGACATCAGTGAAGGTGATTGTGAAACCACCACCGGGCATGGTGGTGCGATGAATCAGAATGGTTGTGCCAGTGGAATTGTGGGTGATTTCATTTTCATATTTTTCACATTTCTGGATACTTTCCAGCCGATCTCTAACCTGTTGGTCAATTTCAGAAGGGCTAAGCCCGTTTCGAGCCGCACTGAAACGAATCAAGTCTTCATAATTTTTACCCAGTTTTATCATGTCTTGTGGAAACTCACCCAAATCAACAAAGCGCTGATTGTAGGCAACAAGTTCCAACTGCGAATTGTATACCGAAATTCCCTGATCAACATTGTTGAAGGTTGTGCTCAGAAGTGCTGATTTTTCAGCGGCAATTCCTTCGGCCTTGGCCAGATCGGTTATATCTGTGAGGGTGGTGACCAGAACATTGCCGGGCATCCGTTTGTGATGGGTAATGAAGACAGTGCCTTTGTGGTTCGTTCTGCGTTCCGCGGTCCGTTCCAGAAAGGTATCCCCACCCAGAACATCGTAATGATCATGAACGATTTTTTCTATGTCGCGGCCTTCGTATTGGCCCATTTTTTTGCGTTCCCGAAGGATTTCTTCCATTGGCATGCCTTCGTACAGAAACCCTTTGGGCAGGCCAAGAATTTCGCCGACATGATCGTTAAACCGAATTAAATGAAGGTCGGCATCATAAACAGCCAGGCCCTGGGCCATGGTGCCCATGGTGGTTTCCAGCAACAGGTTTTTCGCTACCGCTTCTTCTTCGGCCAGTTTTTGCTCTGTGACATCCTGGTTCACGTTGATAACGTAAAGCGGGTTTCCTTCATCATCATTGACCATAGATCGATCATTAATGATCCAGGCAATGGATTCATCCTTGCGCATATAACGCATGGTACTTTGGTATCTGATTGTCCCTTTAGCCATCAGGGTTTCACGTTCGAGAGTATGTTGTGACCAGTCTTCGGGCAACGTAATGTCTCTCATCCGCATGCGCTTCATTTCAGCGGCAGAATATCCCAAGATATTTACAAGCGCCGGGTTGACGGTAAGGGTGTCATCACGAAGGTTTCTGATTGCGATCCCGACACGGGCATTATCAAAGGCTTTGCGAAAGCGTTCTTCGCTTTCCTGAAGCGCACGTTCCGTCTGTTTGCGTTCGGTAATGTCTGTGTAGGTGGTAACAAACCCGCCATTAGGTAAGGGGGTCCGGTGATAGACATAAGTGATCCCCGCATCGGTTTCGCGTTCTCCGGTGCGCTCAACAGGCTCTTTGGCACGCGCCAGGTGCCGGATGACTTTGTCATTGTCATTGCCTTGGCCACTAAAATTATGCGGGCCGGTTTTGCGAATCACGTCTTCAAGGTAAAGGCCAAGGTGAAGGAACCCTTTTGGAAAGTTGAATTGTTTTTCGAACCGTTGATTGAATGAAATCAGCCTTAAATCGGCATCATAGGCAACAAACCCCTGGGCCATGGCATCGATGGTTGTTTTCAGAATTCTGGTTTGATCCGTACTTTGCTTTTCTGCCTGTTCCCGTAATGCAATGGCATTACGAAGTTCCTTATTCAGGATAAAGACCGATGCGTAACGCCATCCGGCCATCAAAACCAAAACCCCAATTATGATCGCCCCCACGGCCCATCCAATATGTTCTGCGGTCCAGAAAACCTGATTGGTGCCGTACCATTTCAGGTAAATCTGGTGGTATTGGGGGGAGTGGACAAAATTTTCAACCACCGGGACCAAAACTTTTGCTAGCTCGGGCCGACGATTATGAATGCGGATGGCGCGTTTGATTTCCAGCAATGGTGGTCCCGATACCTTGATCTGGCCATCGACACCAATTTGGTGGGCAAGACGCATGATGACGGAACGTGGAAAAATAATGGCTTCTTCACGCCCCGATAAAAGGCTGAACAGGGCTTTTTGAATGTCTTCGTGAACGACAAGGATGGCATCCTTGTGTTTGTTCATGAATTTTTCGCCGATATTATTTCTGACAACGCCAATTCGAAGGCCCCGAAACCTATCCTGGCGGTTTAAATTATGGGTACTTTTACGGGTGATAATAGAGAGATGAAATGTTTCCACAGGAGCGGTGAAAGTGGACGTTTTCAGACGTTCGGCCGTGATGCCCCCAAGGGGGATAACATCGGCCTTGCCGGCATCAAACATTTTGGTGGCTTCGGGGAAATTCGGTGCGATCCGGTATTCAACGGAATACCCGATCTGATCCGCGACAGCATTCATGATGTCTATGGCGAAGCCACTGGGATTGCCATAATTGTCCACGCTGTAGTCTGGTGGCCATGAACGGGGGATGGCTGCAATAATGTTGCGCGAATTATGCTCAAGGGCTTTTGGGCTTGGTGTTTGGGCGAAACTGGTTTGGGGGACCGCAAATGCTGAAAGGCCCATCAGGGCAATAACAAGGCACCGTGCATATCTTAGTCGCGTGTGCATAAGACCGTATTCGCAGCTGGTGAAATCCAAAAAGCGTAGACAAAACGTGGGCGGTATTTTCAGGCTTCTTCTGTAATTATGGCCCCTAGCTAAAGAAGTATATAATTATGCATATCATAGCGATTGCTAATGCCCCGTAAAGAAAGCATAAAGAATCGATATAAGCCCTTGAAAACAAATGAATAATTCAGGGCTAAATTGGCCGCCCGGCGGCTTTATGGGCATAAAAAACGCCTGATGCGCTGTTTTTATGCTGATTGGGAATCGTGGATGGCGCGCCAAATACGGTCCGGCGTTGCGGGCATGGCAAAATTATCGATGCCCAAAGGTGCCAATGCATCGTTGACCGCGTTCATCACCGAAGACAATGCACCGACGGTTCCGCATTCCCCCGCACCTTTGACCCCCAGCGGGTTCTGCGTGGTGGGCACCGGATGAGAGCCCAGTTCAAAGTGGCAAAAATCAATGGCACGGGGCATGGTATAATCCATGAATGAGCCGGTCAGAACCTGGCCGCTTTCTGGGTCATAGACCATCTGTTCCATCAATGCCTGTCCTGCCCCCTGGGCGATGCCGCCACAGACCTGGCTTTGAACCCCGTTGGGGTTTAGCTCAACCCCAACATCCTGAACGGCTGTATAGCGCGACATTTCAACTGTGCCGGTTTCGGGATCAATTTCCACCTCGCAGACATGGCAGGAATTGGGAATGTTGTTGACCTCTGGCGACCAGGTTGCGGTTTCAAACAGGCCAAGTTCAAGATCATCGGGCATTTTTCCGGGTTTAAACGCGGCCTGGGCCACTTCGGTGAAATCGATGGATCGGTTTGTGCCATCCACCTTGAAGGTGCCGTCTTCAAAGCTGATATCGTCAAGGCTGGCTTCCATCAAATGGGCGGCAATGCGTTTCCCTTTGGCGATGATTTTTTCAGTTGATTTAAAAACCGCGCTGCCGGCAATGGTGGCGGTCCGTGCCGCCCCGGTGCCCGTGCCCCAGGAAAGCCTGCTGGTGTCGCCTTCGACCACAGAAATGGTATCGGCATCAATGCCCAAATGATGGGAAACAATTTGGGTATAAATGGTGGCATGGCTTTGACCGCCCGCTGTGGACCCAACCAACACGGTC
>Ga0233439_10001156_pt1 | contig 35059 bp, 27 predicted proteins | sample SI_123_September_6_FD_182713 | JGI IMG/M metagenome (GOLD analysis project Ga0233439, IMG submission 182713) | Seawater microbial communities from Saanich Inlet, British Columbia, Canada - SI_123_September2016_100_MG | ecosystem: Environmental > Aquatic > Marine > Inlet | place: Canada: British... | reverse complement strand
GCGCCCCCCCCCTCGCTGCTGCCGCTGGCGGCCGGTGCGTGTTCGAGGATGCGGTCTGCTAAGCGCGAGAAGGGCAGGCTCTGGAGATAGACGGTGCCGGTGCCCTGCAACGTGGCGAGGAAAAATCCTTCGCCGCCGAAGAACATCGATTTGAGGCCTTTAGTCATTTCGATGTCGTAGTCGATGCCGGGTGAGAAGGCGACGAGACAGCCGGTATCGACACGCAACATTTCATTGTTGAGTTCTTTTTTAATTACCGCCCCACCGGCGTGCACGAAGGCCATGCCGTCGCCGCGCAAACACTGGAGGATAAAACCTTCGCCACCGAAAAAACCGGCGCCCAATTTGCGGTTAAAGGCGATGCTTAGCTCGGTGCCCAAGGCGGCGCAGAGGAAGGCATCCTTCTGGCAGATCAACTCCTCGCCGATTTGCGCCATGTCGATGGGGATGATGCTGCCGGGATAGGGGGCGGCGAAGGCGACGCGCTCTTTGTCCCGGCCATCGTTGGAAAAATGCGTCATAAAGAGCGATTCGCCGGTGATCACTCGTTTACCGGCGCCGAAAAGCTTGCCCATCAGGCCCTGGTTCGCTTGGGAGCCGTCGCCCATCTTGGATTCGAAGCTTATATGTTCGTCCATCCAGTTCATGGCGCCGGCTTCGGCGATGACGGTTTCGCCCGGGTCGAGCTCGACTTCGACGACTTGCATATCGTTGCCAAATATTTCGTAGTCTATTTCTTCACAGCGCATACCGCTCTCCTTTTTAGTGTTTTTTTAATTATAGGGGCCCGAGTTGACTTTTACAAGTTGGTTGACAGGAAGAGAGGGAGATAGGTAGTTTTTTGGCCATCGCGATTATTGAGCTTGGGTGATGTGCGCGATGACGGTCGCTGACTGGATAGATCCCTTCGCTCATGTCACTGAACTCTTCGAGTGCCGCTGAATCCTTGGGATTCGTGATTTACAACGGCGCGGCCTTCGGTAGCTTGCCCGACATCCTTGTCGGGTTTCGAGCGGGGATTGCCGATTTTGCTGTCCTGTAAAATTGATAATGAAATCCGCTCAAGGATCTACCCGATCACCTCGTATTCACATGATTCCAGTGTTGTTGCAAAATACAAAAGAAAAGATCAAAAGATGAAAAATATGGTATTGTTGGTGTTGTTGGCTTTCGTCGCCTGCGGTGAGAATTCTTCCGATGAGGGCAGTCCGGGCACTTCGATACGGCAGGTGCCGCGCAATCGGACGTTGATCATGGATTGCGCCGAGACCAATACGTGCGCCGGGCAGATACAGGACTACAATTCGTTTAACCCGTACCTGCCGGGCACGACTTCGCGCACGGGCTATAATTTTGCCTATGAGCCGCTGTATTTTTACAACGCGTTCAAAGGGGAGATGATACCTTGGATCGCCACCGGGCACGAGTTCAACGAAGATTTTACGGAAGTCGTCATTAATATCCGGCCGGGGGTGACGTGGAGTGATGGGGTCGCGTGGACGGCAGATGATCTGGTCTTTACGGTCAATATGCTGAGGGAGAACGCGCCGGAACTGACGTATTCGACGGATATGGAGAATTGGGTCGAATCGGCGGTGGCCGTCGACAGCCTGACGGCGCGCATCGTTCTAACGGCGCCGAACCCGCGTTTCGTATTCTCGTATTTCACCAGCAACTTCGGCATTGGGGTGCCGATCGTGCCCCAGCACGTGTGGCAGGGGAAAGACCCCAATACTTTTACCAATTTCGATATGCAAAAGGGGTGGCCGGTCTTCACTGGACCCTACCAGATGGTTTTGTCGACGCCGCGGCAACGGATCTGGGATCTGCGGCAAGGGTGGTGGGCAGCCGAGGCGGGTTTCCAGGAAATGCCGAAGGTTGAACGGATCATTTACCTCACGTATCTGGAAGAAGCCAAGCGGGTCCAGAACCTGATCACCAACCACATGGATACCTCGCTGGACCTCAGACCGCCCAATATTCGCACCGTGCTCGAAAGCAATCCGCGGGTGACGACTTGGACGGGGCGAGAACCGCCCTATGGCTATGTGGATTTTTGGCCAATTTCGCTCGGCTTTAACAACCAGGAAGAGCCCTTTTCCGATATCGACGTGCGGCGGGCGATAAACTACGCGATCAACCGCGACCAGTTGGTGGAAGTGGGATGGCAGGGGGCGGGCACGTCGACGCTATTGCCCTTTCCCGACTATCCGGCGCTGCGCCCCTATTTTAGTGAGGTCGAGGACCTGTTGCAGAAGCACGAAGTCGGCGTCTTCGATCTGGCCAAGAGCACGGCGCTGATGGAGGGCAAGGGCTGGCGGCGCCCCGATGGCGGGTATTGGATGAAGGACGGACAAGTGTGCAAGATTATCATCGACATCTTCTCGATCTTCCAGGATATAACGCCGGTATTGGTAGCGCAGCTGGAGCAGGCGGGTTTCGACGCTGATTTTCGCATGACCTCCGACGCCTATTCGCGAATGGCTCAAGGCGAGGCGCGGGCCTTTATTAACGGGCACGGCGGCAGCGTGCGCGACCCGTATTTCACGCTCAGGCTCTATCACAGCCGTTTCGTGCAGCCGACCAACACGCCGGCCGAGTATTTCTGGCGCTGGTCGAACGAAGACTACGACCGGATCGTCGACCAGATGGCGGAAGTGGCCCCCGGTGACCCGGAACTGATGCGGCTCTATCGCCAGGCGATGGAGATTTGGCTTGAGGAACTGCCGTCGATCCCGCTCTTGCAGTGGTATCACCGGATCCCGCACAACGAGACCTACTGGACGAACTGGCCGTCGGCAGAAAATCCCTATATCAACAGCGCATATTGGCACCGGGTATGGCTGTTGGTGCTGCTCAATTTACAGCCAACGCAAGGCTGAGGCCCGAGATAAACGTCGATATTTACCGCTGGAACGGATGCCTATCAGGCCTATCGCATTGAGCCGCCGGAGGTCGTCGTCGATGTTGTGGCAACGCTTTTGTACGCGGGCGGTGAGGATCGCCAATAGGCCCCCCGATGAATAGGCCTATCTGATGTTGATCAACGACGCGATTCCGACAGTGGGCGGTACTGTGGACGGCGAAGAGCTGGATCCACTCGAACACGCGCTATAGAGGGTGCGTTTACAGAGCTAGATGGGAATGAATATTCGCGTTGTTTCTTTTATCTAAAGACTGGAAGCTTGTCATATTTTGCAGTAGCAATGTCGTGTTGGCGGCCCTATTTTACCTGACCCGGATCGGGCGACCCGAAGAGCGGGTGCGGGTCGTGTATCGGACGGTATAGGCGGGCTCTGTTGGACTCAGTGTTTTGCATACTCAACGAACGAACAGACGAGGAGAGCACGGATGAGGATTAGAGACTTGGCAAAAACTGCGGTGATGTTGGCATGGGCGATTTTTTTTATCGGTTGCGGCGGCGAGCAGGAAGCGCCGGGCGAAAAAAAGCTCAAGATCGCCGGGATCGTCTTTCAAGAGGACCAGTTTTTCCGTCTAATCCAGTTCGGCATGCAAGACGCGGCGGACAAGGCCGGGGTGGAACTACTATTGGCCAATAGCGCCAACAAGCTGGATAAAGAGATTCAGTTGGTCAATACCTATATCGCGCGCGCGGTCGACGCGATTGTCATCTCTCCGCTGAGCGCAAAGGCTTCGGCCACCGCGTTGAAAAGGGCAAAGGACAAGGGCATTGTGGTGGTGACCTATAACACGACGGTCGACGGGGATATCGCCACGTCGTATATCGAGAGCGACCAGGCGGATCTGGGCCGGCAGACGGGTTTGGTCGCCAAGCGCTATATCGAAGAGAAACTGGGTGGCAAGGCGAAGATCGCGACATTGGCGTTCAAATCGCAATTGGCCGAGCAGTCGGACGCGCGCCGCAACGGTTTTGTCGATGTGGTCGGGCAATTGTCGGGCGTGGAATTTGTCGCGGAGCAGGACGCCTGGTTGCCGGAGATGGCGATCAAGAAGGCCGGTGACATTCTCACCGCCAACCCGGGCGTCAATATTATCTGGTCGGCCAATGAGGGCGGTACGGTGGGGGCGGTGATGGCTGTTAAGAACTCGGGCAAGGAGGGGAAGGTCGCCGTCTTTGGCACTGATTCCAGCGAACAGCTGGTTGAATTCGCGCTGTCCGACGACGGGGTCCTACAGGCTATTACGACGCAGACGCCCTTCGAGTTGGGTGTCAAGGCGGTCGAGTTGGCGGTGGCGGCGCTCAAAGGGGAAAAGGTTGTATCCAAGGTCGTGATGGAAGGGGTATTGGTGGCGCGCGAAGATCCGCAGGGGGTGATGGCTTTTGGTGCGCGGTTGAAAGAGTTGATCGCGATGGGAAATAAGTGAGCGAAACGCCCTTTAAGCTGGCGACGAAGGATCTGGGCAAGGACTACCCTGGCACGGTCGCACTCGACGGCGTTTCGGTGGGTTTCGCGCCGGGCGAGGTTCATGCGCTGATCGGTAAAAACGGTGCCGGTAAGAGTACTTTGGTAAAGATGCTTGCAGGCTCAGTGGTGCCGAGCCGGGGGCAGATCTTTTGCGACGGGATAGAAGTGGCGTTGAGTTCGCCGCAGGATGCTTTCGCGCAGGGCATTGCGATCGTCTACCAAGAATTGAGCCTGGTGCCGGGATTGACGGTGGCGGAGAATATCCTGCTCGGCCGGACGCCGAAGAAGCGCGGAATCATCGATTGGCAGGCGACCTACGCGCAGGCGGCGGCGGTGCTCGAACGCATGCGGGTCGATATCGATGTCAGGGCGCGCACGGGTGACTTGGGTGTGGCGAAACAACAAGTCGTTGAGATTGCCAAGGCGATGTCCCTTGACCCCAAGGTGCTGATGCTGGACGAGCCTACTTCGGCGTTGGCTCGCCACGAGACCGAGAATCTTTTCCGCCTTGTCCGGGGTTTGGCTGCCGAGGGCGTGGCGATTGTCTATATCTCCCACAGATTGCACGAACTACGCCAGATCGCCGACCGAGTCACGGTATTGCGCGACGGCCGGCATATCGATACGGTGGTGATGGTGGAGACGGGCGTCGAGCAGATCGTGCAGATGATGTTTGGGGAGGTCGTGCAGCGGGAACGGCCGGGTGATTTGCTCCCGGGTGGGACGACGGTGATGGAAGTGCAGGGATTGACATGCGAAGGCAAGTTCGCGGAGGTCGATTTTTCGCTTTACGAAGGCGAGGTGTTGGGCATTGCCGGGATGCTCGGTTCCGGGCGCACCGAGTTGCTCAAGGCGCTCTTCGGCGCCGAACCTGCCGACAGCGGCAAGGTCGTCTTGCAGGGGCGTTCAGTCGACCGGCCGACACCGGCGAGGATGAAGGCACTCGGGCTGGCCTTTACGCCTGAAAATCGCAAGGAGGAGGCGCTAGTGCAGGCGCATAGTATTCGCGCGAATATGTGTATGGCCAGTATGGGCCAGATCGCGAGCGGCGGATATATCACTCGTAAAATGGAGCAGGCTGTCGTTGATGAGCAGGTTGCCAAGCTGCAGATCAAGGTCGCCAGTACGGAGGACGCGGTTTCTTCGTTGAGCGGGGGCAATCAGCAGAAAGTGGTGGTGGGTAATTGGCTGAGCACTCGGCCGCGGGTCATGCTCTTTGACGAGCCGACACGCGGTATCGACGTGCAGGCCAAGCAGCAACTCTTCCAGGTTATGTGGGATTTGAGCCGCGAGGGCATCGCCACCGTTTTTGTCTCCACGGAGCTGGAGGAACTGGTTGAAGTATGCCATCGTATACTGATTATGCGCGAGGGGCGGATTGTTGACGAGGTGCGGCCCGAAACATTGACCGCGGACGAGTTGGCGCTACGCTGCATGGGGGAGAATTAAAATGTGGATTGCGAAGGCGGTCACGTGGGGTAAGAGCTCGATTATGGAGCTGATCCTCTTTGCGCTCTGTGCTATCTTGGCGTTTGAGGCGGATGGTTTTTTCTCTGTCGACAACCTGCTCAACGTGCTGCGCAATGTATCGATGCAGGGCATTATCGCCTTTGGTATGACGATGGTAATTATCTCGGGGGAGATCGATTTGAGTGTGGGCTCGGCGGTGGCTTTTGCCGGGTGCCTTACAGCCTATCTCACCGAGAGCTTGGCTGCGACGGGTTTGGGGCTAGGGGCGTCGGTAGCCTTGGCGATGCTCGGCAGTTTGCTGACGGGTTTTGCAGTAGGTGCTTTGAGCGGCTTTATCCGGGTGCGCTTTGGGGTGCCGACTTTTATTACCACCCTAGCATGGATGACGGTATTGACCGGGTCGGCGCAGTTGCTGACCGGTGGGTTTCCGCTGATGCCCTTTCCCGAATGGTACAATTTTTTGGGCGGCGGTTATCTCTTGGGGATCCCTTTCCCAGCGATCGTCTTCGCACTGGTATTTCTGTTGACGCATTTCCTGATGGGGTATACGACGTGGGGCCGGTCGATCTATGCGGTGGGCGGCAACGCCGAGGCGGCGCGTTTGAGCGGTATCGATGTTGCTCGGGTCAAGGTCGTGGTGATGGCGGTGGTGGCGTGTTTGGCGGCGCTGGCCGGCATTATGCAATCGGCCGAGATCATGTCGGGCGCGGCGACGACGGCCAAAGGCTGGGAATTGGATGTCATTGCTGCGGTGATTATCGGCGGCACCAGCCTGATGGGTGGCGAAGGTAAGATTCGCGGCACCTTGATCGGTGTGGTCTTTTTAGGGATTTTGGTCAACGGCATGACACTGATGAATATTAGTGAGTATTGGCAGCATGTGGTACGGGGGGTGTTGATTTTGAGCGCGGTGCTGGTCAATCGAGCAAATCAATAAACATTCTACTACGCGAAAGTTAAAACATGGGTGAAACAAAAATCGGCGGTCTCATTCCGACAGAGCTGCGACAACTACTTTTTACTCCGGAGGATATGGAGCGACTTGCGGGGATGGGCGAGGTGCGTTGGAACGAGTCGGCCGAACAGATGTCGACGATCGAGGCGATTGAGCTATTACAGGGATGCACTGTCGGCATCGGTTCCTGGGGCACGCCCTGGCCTGACGCTGAACTGCTCGAAGGGTGCCCGGAGCTCAAGTTATGGGTGCATGTCGCCGGTACGGTCAAGCGCATGTTCGGCGAGCATCTCGAAGGTCGCGACCTGATTATCGCGACCTGTGCTCCGGCCATCGCCGAGAGCGTCGCCGAAATTACGCTGGCGCAATTGATCATCGGGCTCAGGCGCACGTTGCAGAACGGGGTCGATAATCGCTCCGGCCCGACCCGGCCCCCGGCCAATAGCCATACGCTTTTTCAGTCGACGGTCGGCGTGGTGGGTGCATCAGAGGTAGGGCGGCGGGTCGTGCGTAATCTGCGCCCCTTTGGCCCGCGAATCTTGCTCTACGATCCCTTTGTCAGCGCGTCCGAGGCACAGGAGATGGGCGCCGAATTGGTCGCGGACTTGATGGAGTTGTGTCGCAGGAGCGATGCGGTGACCTTGCATACGCCACCGCTGCCCTCGACGGAGAAGCTATTGCGCGCCGAGCATTTCCAGGTGATGGCCGACGATGCGGTTTTTATTAATACTTCGCGGGGGATCTGTCTCGACGAGCAGGCGCTGATCGCCGAGTTGGCCAAGGGACGCCTTTTCGCGTTTCTCGATGTATCGGCGCCGGAACCGGCGGCCGTCGACAGCCCGCTCAGGACATTGCCGAATGTGGTCTACACTTCGCACTTGGCCGGTGGCAAGGATGGCAAGATTGGCCGCCAGGCGGTCGACGATATCGCCGCGTTTCTCGCCGGCGGCCAGCCGCTCAGGGCGGTGACGGCGGATAAACTCGACCGCATGGCCTAAGACGAGCCAGTTAAGTCGTGATTGACCGGGGAGTCGGCTTTAAGCCGGCTCCTTTTTTGTACCTCGATCGCATGCCTATGGGGCGTATGCCCGGGGTCGATATCCATCGTCGCCCGGCCTTGTTGCATCAACGCCGTTGCGATATCGTTCCTATGGCTGATGGCTATTAGCCCCAGACCTCTTTGAGCCTCGGCAAGAAGATCTCAGTATCTCGATCGTGCACATGGCCTTGCCAGATGCGGTTTTCCTCCGCAGTCGAGCGGTCGTAGGAATCCTGGTTCAGTTGCGGTAAGTCCAAGGTGTGGAAGCGCGTCGTAAAGTAGCCGTCTTCGCTGAGAATGATTTCGCGGTACCCCAACGGGAAGCCGATCAGGCAGGCGGTATCGACTATTAGATAGTCGCGGTGCGCAGTAATGCGATTGATATGGCGGTGGCCGGTGAAGGCGGCGACGAGACTTGGGTGGTTAGCCAGGGTTCGTCGCAGTTTGTCGGCGTCCTTAACCACGCTTTGGTCCGAGTCAAAGTCGGTCAGGACCCAGGTGTGTAGGAAGAGCAGTAGTGCGCAGCCGTCGGAGAGGGCTTCTGCGGCGGCTGAACGCAAGGCGCTGTCGAGTGCGTCGGTCCAGACGCCGCCGCTTTGCTCGCGCACGTCGCAGTCGTGGAAGACATTGGCCAGGGCGAGTCTAAGGCGGGGAGCGGCGTCGACGACGGTCAGTGGGTCGGGGTAGGGGAAACGGGCGGCATAATCCTTGTAGGACCAGTTTTGCGCGTCGCAGTCGTGGTTGCCGGGGATTGAGTAGAAAGGCGCTTGGATCTGATCAAAGGCTGTTGCGGCTTCGTCGAGCGAGCGCAGGTAGGTTTCCATCGGTAAATTAAACGAGCCGCCACCGCAGAGGAAATCACCGCCGTGCACCACGAAGTCGAAGGCTTGGGTGTTTAGTGCCGGCGGGATTGCGTCGAGGACTTCCTGGCTGCGAGTGAGCATTTTGGGCGCGCCGAAATTTTCGGGGGCATCCGGGTAGTGGTGGGTGTCGGTGAGGAAGGCAAAGCGGACGGGCATGTATTAGGCTCCTTTGCTAGGGGCTATAAAGATGGCGAGAAATAATAAGGGAGGCAACTGATGGCGGAAATACGCGGTGTTTTCTTTGACGTGTACGGGACGTTGTTGCGCTATGGCGATATGAAGTCGGCGTGGGCGGACTGGTTGCGTTGCCCGGCCACATCCGCGCGCTGCGTTGTGTAGCGGGTGGTTGCCGTTAAGCGTGAAAGGCCTTGGGTGGGCGATCTGCTGGGCGATGGTGAGTTTGCCGGTGCCGGCGAAGCCGAGCAGGCAGAGAATGGTATTTTTTATAGTTTAAACCTGGTTTGCATTATTGAGGTAATTGGTATTGCAACTGGGTGCGCATAACTTTTGGCGCTGGATGGGCAGTGCGCGATCGCGGTGTATTGACACTCGGTGCGATATTGCACAATGTCAATATCCACCGGTCATGCACACTAACAACAAAGGAACGGAAGATGGCGGACAACGCACTCGAACTTTCTAGCGGTTCCCCCGAAGAAGTCGGCATGTCGTCAACGCAGCTCGAACGGGCTTCCGGTCTTTTGGCCTCGGCAGTTGAGGCTCAGCAAATCAGCGCGGCATCGCTAACGGTGGCGCGGCGCGGCAAGGTCGTATTTGCCGCAGGGCACGGGCGACGGCGTCCCGATGAGGGAGAGGCGGTCGACGCGGATTCGGTTTTTTTGCTGGCGTCGATCACCAAGCCAGTGACGGCCTGCGCGCTGATGATCCTGGTCGACCGAGGTTTGATCTCGCTCGACGACCCGGCCGTCGATTATTTACCCGAGTACGTCGGCGGCGACCGGAGTAAAGTGCTGGTGCGGCACTTATTATCGCATATCTCCGGTATGCCCGATATGCTATCCGAGAATGTCAGCCTGCGGCGGGCGCACCAGCCAGTGGGCGAATTCGTCAAGGGGGCACTGCAGACCCCGTTGCTCTATGAGCCGGCGACGAATTTCCGCTATCAGAGCAAGGGTATTTTACTGGCGGCGGAGATCGTCGAGCGGGTCAGCGGGATGCGGTTGCGCGATTTTGAGCGCGATGAGATTTTTGCGCCCTTAGGGATGCAGCACAGCGCACTGGGGCTAGGCGAGTTGGCAATTGAAGACACGGTGTGGTGCGGGACGGCGATTGAAGAAGACGAGGAGACGGTGAGCTGGGGGTGGAACTCGCCGTATTGGCGCGATTTCGGCGCGCCGTGGGGTGGTATGCACAGCACGGGGCGGGATCTGGCGATTCTATTGCAGACGATGCTCAATGGCGGGATTTATGGGGATCGGCGGATTTTCAGCCGGGCCGGGGTCGCGGCGATGACCCGGGACCAAAATGGTACGCTGAACGCACCCTGGGGTTTGGGCTGGGGGGTATTTGGGGCAAAGGCGTGGGGGTATTGGGGGCAGTTGGTGACGCCGCGGGTTTTTGGCCATACCGGCGCGACGGGCACAGTGGCTTGGGCAGATCCGGGACGGGAGCTGAGTTGCGTGGTGTTGACGAATCAGATGGTGGCGGCGGGGAGTTTGCTTAGGCGGGTTTCTAATGGGGTGTCGGCGGCGGTGGAGGAGGAGTGAGATTGTTGGTGTGAGGGCTGCGGCGGGTGACCGCGGCGGGTTTTTTAAAGTCCCCGGGGCCGTTGCCCCTAGGGCGCCTTCGCGCCACTCCCGCGGCCACCGCCCGGCCCCGGCTCCTTTTGCCCAACCACCTCCCTTAAAAATACCCGCCGCGGCCACCCCCTCCGCCAGGCCAATATCTGAGGGATTAGGAGGAGGGGGAATGGTCAGCCCAAGGCGACGCTCCCATTTGCGCGCGGGGGGTCACCTCTTCGCTGATCAGCACGCCACCCATATCCCAGATGATGGCTTTGATCATGGTGCTCAGCTGTGTTTCGCTTTGTACTCGGCGCGCACGCGTTTGGCTTCCTGCGGCGGCAGCGGGAAGATCCAGCCGCGATTTTGGATGATCGCCTTGGCGAGTTCGGGCGGGATGGCGACGATCAGTTCGGGTTCGATGGAGAAGCGGCCGGTGAAACCACCGATGGCGCTGCGCGCGTGCACGCCGGAGTAGCTTTGGTCCTCGCCGTCTTCAGCGAAGGCACCGACTCCGCCACCGAAGACCGACTGCCAGCGGCTGGAAAAACCGTTCGTCACGGCTGGTGCGCTGTCAAAGGCCACGTCGGTCGAGACTACCATGCCGATGCCTTTGACGGTGTAGAGCATATCGTTGAGGTCGCCGCCTTCGCCGCCGCAGGCCAGTGTCCAGTGCAGGCGGCCGATCATCGAGTCGGCGATAAACTGCGCCGCTTTCTGGCCTTCTTTGATGCGCTCCGGGTCGTCGTACATTTGCCCCGGGCCATAACCGTAACCGGACAGGTAGACGAGGCCGGACTCGTGGATGGTGGCGGAACAGATATTGGCGCCTTTTAGATCGCGGTCCATCCACTGGTCGAAGCTGCCTAGGTCGAGGTCGAGCGTGTTGATGCGGTCGTAGACGTCGAAGTCGCGTCGCAGATGTGTCGGGATGATAGAATTGTCGTAGAAGCTGCCCATATGTTGATCTCTCCTGGGTGAATGATTGCAATCGGTCGATATTGTAAATGCCAGCAGTTGCGGTGCAAGACGGGTGGAGCCCCGTGTTATAGGCTGTTGTCTTTGATGTAGTCCCAGTTAATGCGGTAGCCCATACCTGGTTCCTGCGACAGGTGCACATAGCCCTCATCGTCTAGCGGATCGCCTAGGGCATCAAGATATGGCGGCACTTCGTTGCAGTCGATACCGGGGGCGAGGAGGCCGCGCTCGTAATATTCGCAGACATCTTCGCTAGTTGAGCCGAGTAGTTGCAGGTTGGCAAAACCGCTCATGTGGATTTCACATTTGATACCATAGGCTTCGGCGATGGCGGCCATCTTTTTCACGCCGGTCACGCCGCCGCGCAGCACGTCGATGCGGGTCATATCAGAAGCGCCACGCAGAATCCAGTCGGCGCGCGAGTAAATGCTGCCCTCGACAATTTCGGGTGACAGGATGGGGATGGACAATTCGCGGCAGAGTTTTTCGTAGGGGGCTACGCGGTATTCGGGCATGGGGTGTTCGTACCAATAGAAGTCCAACTCCTCTAAGACGCGACCGACTTTATAGGCCTCCTCGTAGGTGCGATATGTGCCCCAAGGATCGTAGCTGAGCACCATGTCGGGTCCGACGGCGTCGCGGACTAAACGGCAGACCTCAATATCTTGTTTGATATGAGAAGGGCGGCCCGGATCGGGTTGTCCAGTCTGTGGATCCCAAAAATAATAGGGGTGTATTTTGTAGTGAGTATAGCCTTCTCGCTGGCAGGCTTTGGCGTGATCGGCGTAGTCCTGCGGACTGCCCATATTGGGATAGGTGCTGGCGTAAGCTTTGACTTTGTCGCGGCAACCGCCCAAAAGTTTATATAGCGGTAGGTTGAAGAGTCTGGCCTGCAGGTCCCATAGTGCCATGTCGAGCACGCTCATGATATTTTCGGGAATCCGATGTGCTGTCCACATCCAGTGCCAGAATTTCTCGCGGTCAAAAGGGTCATGGCCGAGCACGAGACTCTTTAGGCGGCCGGTGAGTACGGCGGCCTGTTCGGGTGACATGCCGTCCATGTCGCCGTGGCCGGAGCCGCCGAAATAATATCCCTCGGCGCCTTCGTCGGTGAGGATTTTGGTCAGCGTTTGCGTTATGGTGGTTTCGGGCAATAGCTCGCCGTTGCGGAAGGGGCGACGGCGTAGTGTAAAAGGAATGACCTGTATGTCTGTAATCTTCATGGTTAGCTCACTAGGTGAAATGAATGAACGCAAATTTGTTTGATGTAAACGCGGGCGCTAATATATATTGAATGGCCGGTTCGCTCAAGAATCGGCGGCTGTGTTCGTACGGACGATGTTGGTCCTCCGACGGAGAGGAGTCCGATCTTGCGCGTTGCCAGGCACCTTGAATCGCGCGTCTTCTTAACCTGCATTTTGCTCCCCGAGCCAAGGCGTCTGTGCGTTCCACTGCTCTAGCTGCTGCGCGAAGTCCGCTTCTAAGCCCGTATCCGTACCGCCTGCCAGATTCCGTTGTTCATAGGGGTCGGCGGCAAGGTCGTATAGGCATTTCCCATCGTTGCTAATCGTGCGCAGGTCTTTTTCTAACTGCATGCCGTAGAGATGATCCGGGGTGCGCAGGCCGATGGCGCCTGTGGAGGTTTCGATAAAGGCGCCGTTTTCTTCCAGCGTTTCTCGTTCGCCGCGCAAGACGGGGCCGAGCGCGCGGCCTTGCACGGTGTCGGGGACTTCGGCGCCACACTGTTCTAAAAGCGTCGGCATGATGTCGATGAGCTGCGCGACCTGCGCGGTATTGGCTTGAGGGGCGAGGCCACCCCAGAAAATCAGCGGCACGCGGATCGACTCTTCGATGAGCAGGCCTTTGTTGAAGGCGTGGTGCGACCCGAGGTTGTCGCCGTGGTCGGAGGCGAAGACGACAATCGTATCCTCGGCGAGCCCGTGCGCTTCGAGATTGGCCATCAAGCGGCCGACAGTGTCGTCGACCCAAGTGGTGAGGCCGTAGTAGAGGGCGGTCAGGTGTCGGAGGTCGAAACCTTCGGGCAGCTGTTTGGTATGTGGCAGGTGCTCTTGGTAATAGAGGAAATCCCATAAATAGATTTTGAACCAGTTTTCGTCGTAGGCGAGTTTGCCGCCGACGAGGGTGTTGGGGCGTAGGGGGATCTCGTCAGGATCGTACATCTGTAGGTATTTGTCCGGCGCGTCGGCAAGCGGCATGTGCGGCGGCGAGATATTGTAATACATGAAGAAGGGGTCTTCGCGGTCTTGCGCTAAATACTCGTTTACTCGCTCGGCCTCGAAGTCGATGCTGAAACCGTCGACGACATCGCCCAGTCCGGTATTTTCGACGAAGGTTTGTCCGGTGTGGCGATGGTGCACGCGCGGGAAGAGCGCGTAGTCGAAGCCGACGAGGTTGGGTGCCGGTTGCACATGCCACTTGCCGAAGAGCGCGGTCTCGTAGCCTTGTGCCTTGAAGGCCTCGGGCAGGGTGGTGTCACGCAGCCAATCGCGGTTGTCGGCCGGGTATTCGGGCATCTCGCTGCCGTCGGAATAGTTCGTTAGATAGCCCATGCAGGTGCGGCTGTATTGCCCGGTCAACAGGGCGGAGCGCGCAGGCATGCAGACGGGGTTATTGCTGACGGCCAGGTCGAAGCGCACGCCTTCTTTGGCGAGTCGGTCGATGTGCGGCGTGCGGATAGTGTCGTTGCCGTAACAGCCGACGTCGAAGGCGCGCAACTGGTCGCATAGGCAGACGATGACATTCGGGCGGCTCATATTCGTTCCTATACGTGGAAGATGTAGAGATCGCGTGTCGTGAGCGGCAACTCGACCCAAGTGCCGCCCTGGCGGTGGCTCTCGGCGACGGCGATGGTGGCTTCGGTGATGTGGTGCGTGACGTCGATATGACCGAGTGTCGGCCGACCTTCTTCGTGCGCAGCGACTAGGTCTTCGAGGCAGCTCATAGTCGTGCTTTCGGGCACGACGGTGTCGAAGGAAACTTCCTCCCACAGCTGGCGTCGCCCTTCTTTTGTGCCGGGTTGGCGCAACGAGACCCTGGCCCCGTTGTCGAATGAGCGGATCGAGCCCTCGCTGCCAATGATTTCGAACTCCCAGTAGCCTCCCGGGATGGTCCAGGCTTCGACGCCATTGGCAAAGCGCAGTTGGTAGGTGGCCAGGGGGTCGGCGGGGATATGGTTGCCCTCGATTTTGAAGCCGCGCGGTAAAAGCTCGCCGCGCACCGCTTCGATGGTGGGGTCGCCGATTAGGTGGGAGAGGGTGTCGATCGAGTGTATATGACCGTGCATCAGGCTGGAGCCGGCGTAGTGGATCGCCGTTTTGACCTCGCCGATCCGGCCTTGCTCGATGGCTTCTTTGACGGGTGTGTAGCGATTGTCGAAGCGGCGCAGGACGCCGGTGTTGAAGAGGGTGTTGTTGCGTTTGATGGCGTCGCGAATTTCGTCGGCGCGCTGCATCGAGCTGGCCATGGCCTTTTCGACGAAAAGCATCGGCACACCCAGATCGGCGACGGCGACAGCCAAGTCTGCGTGCGAGTCGCTGCGGGAGTTGGCGTCTGGGGCCTTGTTGGCGGGTTTGGGTAGGCAGGCGGCGGTACAGACGGCGACGAGGTCGGGTTTTTCCGCGGTGATCATCTCGCGGAAGTCTTCGTAGACGGCGACGTTCCAGCGCTCGGCGAAGGCGTCGCGTTTTTCGCTTTGCAGGTCAGCTCCGGCGACCAGTTCAAGGCGGGTGCTGGCTTTAGTGGAGGCGGCGACCGAATAGGGGACCTCGAAATGTCCTTCGTCATCTATGGTGCTGCCCATGCGGCCGAGGCCGATGATGGCGACTTTGTAGGTGGTCATTTTTTTCTCCAGTAAATGTTGTATGCGGATGGTAAGAATAGGAATTCGCGCTCTTATATCACATTGCCTTCGCAATAAACCGGCCGGAACAAGGTCTGGCGTTTTGGCGGCATCGAGGCCAGAAGCTCGGGGTGCGGTTCCCAACGGTGCCACTTGCTGCAGATGCTATTGTAGCGGCTGAAGATCGGCACTCGGTCGCGGCTTTCGTTGGTCCATGGCGTGCCGGAGTGGGTGGTGGCTTCGGAAAAGATCAATAGCGATCCTGCGGGGCAGGCGTAGGTTTGCCAGAGTGGCGAGTCGGGTTGTTGCAGCGAGGCGGGGGCGCTAAAGGTCGATTTGTGGCTGCCGCTGACGAAGAGCGTGCCGCCGTCGCCGGCCTCGACCGGGTTCAACTCCCAGACAATGCAGGTCAGACCGCTGTGCGCTTTGCCCGGATAGCAATTATAGAGGTGTGTATCGCCTGGCAGGCGCATCATTCCACTGCCATTGTGGGGGCCGAAGCCGCCGGCTCCTTTGTCGCGGATATCGAGATGGGTCGATTCCATGCGGAAGCCATAACACTCAGAACTCGCGTGGGGTGGATGCGATACGAATTCGTTCATAAAGCCCAAGATCAACGGATGGTCACAGAGCTTTTGCAAAGGACCGCCGATGGGTGAGCGGTCGATGGCGGCGATTGAATCGGGCTCTTGTTTAAGGCGGTAGCAGAATTCGCGCATCTCGGCCGTGTCGTCCGCGTCCAAGACGCCGGGAATGATTATCCAGCCCTGGTTGTCGAAGAGGTATTTTTGCTCCTCGCTCGGCGCTATGGCGGGCAGGCCGTCGGCATTGGTGTGCGGGATATTCCATGTGGATTCTTCTAGCGTTTTCCCCAGATCTTTGCGGTAGATCAGGGGGGCGTCTTTGGTGCTGGTCGTGGTCATAGTCTTTTAACTCTCCTTTGCTCTTTCGGTCTTTAGTTCCTGTAGGGCGGCGGGCAGGCTTTTCCCCCCACCCTCTGGTGTTGGTCGTATAGAAACCTGCTGACGTAGGCGGTGCCGGTGTAGCGGCTGCGGGCACAGGCTTCGCTTTGCTCCTGTTGATGGGTGCGCAACAGATCCTTGGCTTGGCGTTTGCAATGCTCGGGATAGGGTTGCGTCGGGAATATTTTGTGGATAGAGCCCTCTTTACGTTGGTGCCGGTGGTCCGCAAGTACGGGCAGAAAAAAGGTGTGGTGGCTGGTAACAATAATAAGGTGGGTACGACCCTTACCGCGGACCGGCGGCGCCCTTTAGAGCGCTAATGGCAAACTAAAAGTCAAAGGGGTTCTCTGGCAAGGAAAAAGTAAAAAGAGTGCTAGGCGAAGACGTGCTTGAGGCCGGCAGATGGCGCTTGGCCGTGTTTTGGGTTAGGGGCGCGTCAGTCTGCGAAGGAGCGCCGGTAACGTATCTGGCGGCCCTTGTGCCTCGTGCCCCCGTCGCGTTGCCAACCGAGGGCTTCGTAAAAATGCTGGCCCTGCGGGTAATGTTCTAAAGTCCAGAGGATCGCGGCGCGGTAGCCGTCGGCTTCGAGGTGTTCGACGGCCACCGCCATAAGTGTGCGCCCGAGGCCTTGGCGCCAGTGGGCCGGGTCGATCGCTATGGTGTCGAGTTCACCGAGTTCGGGGTCGCTAGGGGTTCGGCTGGGGCCGATGCCGGCGAAACCGACGACGACCCCGCCTAACTCGGCGACCCACCAGCGATACGGCAAGGGCGCATCAAGATCCAAACGCCAGCATTCGACGCGGTCAAAGTTAAAGGGCCGCACAGGCATCAGGTCGCCGAAACCGGCGTTCCACGAATCGGCATCGATGCGGGCGATGACCGGTGCGTCGTGCGGTGTGGCATCGTGGATGATGAGCGGTTCGTCCATAACTGGGCGAAGGCGGAACGAGCGGCCTAAGCTCTGTCGCGTGAAAAAACCTGTGCCACAGGCTCAAAGGCGGCATCCTCGTCGAGCGGATACATCGGTCGCTGGCAAATGGTGTGGCCGAGGCTCTTGAGATTGGCGCTAGTTGATCCGGGCGCGTCGATATTGAAGTTTTCTTCCGCCCACTCGACGAAGAAGTGATCCTGGCAGTGCGGCGACTTGACGACGACTAGGTCGAAGTTTTTCGGGTCGCGGCCATGCGCTAAAAACAGTGAGCGGTCGAAGAGGTAGACCGGCAGCGTCGTGACGATGATAGTAAAATTTTCGGCTTGCAACACGGCGGTGTCACCAGCGTCTTGCTCGTTGCCCCAGGATTCGAAGAAGTAGGGGCCGGTGGCGAGCAGGGTTACGGTGGCTTCGAGTGCAATGGGTTTGAAACGCGGATCACAGGTGCCGCCGAGCGAGAAGGTGGCGCTTTGGCCCAGGCCGATTTCTTTGGCGCGTTGTACCGCCGGCGCGTCGACGAGCGGCAAAAGCGCCTTGCCGGTGTAGTTGGCGTCGACGAGGGCTGCGAGCAGGGCGTTGCTGTCGCCGGAGGCCCCCGAGCTGGTGGCGTCGGCGGCGTCGGCGAAGATGGCGGTGCCGGTCAGTTTTTTGGCGCCGGCGATGGCTTCTTCTATTGAGACCAGGGGGGCTTGCATTGTAGCCCGTTTCGGCCAGAAGTCTTCGGCTATCTCCAGCGCGGCGCGTTGTGCGGCCTCGGGGTCGTTGTCGGTGACGACGATGGCCTGTGAGCATAGCTCGGGCACGTCGGTGAAGGGGTTGCCGATCATCATGCCCGCCGTCAGCGCTTGGCCGCTTGCTTCGAGCTCCTGCGCGCGGCGGATCGATTCGCCGTAGACGCCGGTTGCAGTCTTGAGCTCGTCGCCGCGCACGAGCGTCGGCACGACGACCCTGGCGATAGTCGGTTTGAGGCCTTCGTCGAGTATGCGCAGTAGCAGGCGCGTCGCGCGTTCGCCGGTCGAAAACAGATCGACATGCGGGTAGGTGTGGTAGATCGTCAGCGCGTCGCAGTTTTCCAGCATGCGTTCGGTGAGGATGCCGTGCAGGTCTTGTGAGATCATGATGGGGATGTCGGCCCCGAGAATCTTGCGCGCCTCTTGCAGCAGATAGCCTTCCGGGTCGAGCTCTTCGCTGCAGCCCATCGCGCCGTGCAGGACGAAGTAGAAGGCGTCGGCGCCGTCTTTGTTGGCCGTTAGAATCTCGGTAAATTCTTGCGCCAGGCGGTCGAAGGCAGGTTGCACCAGCGATCCGGAGGAGTTGGCCGTACCGCTCCACAGCGGCACGAGTTCGACATCGTTGCGCTTGTCGCAGACTTCTAGGGCGCCGCCGATCTCCGACTCGATGCCGCGATTGGTGGCGAAGAGTTCGTCGCTGCGGATGACGGTGAAGTCTTCGTAATGGGACTCGACCGGGTTAAAGGTGGAGATCTCTTGTTTGCATTCGGCGATGAGGATCTTGTACATGGTAGGCTCTCCTTAACCGCGTTCCTTGAGATCGTAGAGGGCGATCATATAAGGATGCTCGGGGTCGTAGTGGGTCAGGGTGTCGGGGTTTTCGACGCGGCCGATGGGGCGGACGTTCGCGCCAGAAATTCCTGTGGCGTCATCGCCGAGTTCGCGGCGGCAGGCGTCGATTTTTGTTTGCAGATCGGCGACGATTTCGGGGTGCTGCTCGTAGAGGTTTTCGGTTTCGCCGATGTCGCTTTCGAGGTTGTAGAGCTGCTGTATCTCTTCGTCGTCCTTGCGGATATGCAACTTCCATTGGCCGCTGCGCACGGCTTCGATGCTATTGCGTTTATAATAGAAAAAGGACTCGTGCGGGCTTTCTGCGTCTTTTTCGGCCTGCATGAGCGGGCGAATGTCCTTGCCGTCGATGGTGCGGTCGGAGGGCAAGGTAGCGCCGGTGATAGCGGCCAGGGTGGGATGCAGGTCCATCGACAGCGCGAGCTCGTTGCACTCGGTGCCGGCGGGGATCACGCCGGGCCAACGCATAATGCAGGGCACGCGTTGGCCGCCTTCCCAGGTAGTGCCCTTGGTACTGCGCAATGGGGCGTTGCTGCCGCCTTCGTCGCGTGCACGGGAGCCGTTGTCGCTGGTGAAGATGACTAGGGTGTTGTCGTCTAGGCCGAGGCTTTGCAATTCGTCGAAGAGCACGTCGGCGGCCCAGTCGATGGCGGCGACCGCCGCCCCGTAGACGCCGTTTTCCGATTCGGCGACGAAGCGCGCGGGCGGATAATGCGGCAGGTGCACGTGCATATGGGCGAAGTAGAGGAAGAAGGGTTTTTCTTTGTTTTCGCGGATAAAGCGCACGGATTCTTCGACATAGCGCTCGGTGATGCCGCGTTGATCGGGCTGGGCCTGTATCACTTCTTCGTCGCGCAAAAGCGGCAACGGCGGGTAGACGTCGTCTTCCTTTTGCCGACCCATGTCGTTGGAGTAGGGGATGCCGTAGTAGGAATCGAAACCGTGGCGTGTCGGCAGGAATTCGGGTTGGTCGCCGCAGTGCCATTTGCCGACGATCTTGGTGGCGTAACCGGCTTCTTTGAGCAAGGTCGCGGTGGTGGTCTCGCTGGGGTTGAGGCCGATGGGCATGCCGGGGAAGAGCACCCATTTGCCGTCGAAGGAGCCGAAGCCGATGCGCGGCGGGTAACAGCCGGTGAGCATCGCGCCTCTAGACGGCGAGCAGACGGGGGAGGCCATGTAGAAATCGGTGAAGCGGATGCCTTCTTTGGCCATGCGGTCGAGGGCGGGGGTTTTATTGACGGGGGAACCGTAGCAGGCTAGGTCGCCGTAGCCTAGGTCGTCGCAGTTGATTAGGATGATATTGGGTTTTTGCATGGGTGCTCCGTGTGGGACAATCAGATCGAGGGATTTTACTTCGCTCATTCTCAGGCCACATCCTGTGGCCTTCCGAGGGCTATCCCCCTACGCCACATCCTGTGGCTCCAGGGGACAGCAAAGCCGCTCAGTAAAATTCCTCGATCTGACCTCCGGTGTATTCGCTATAAAAAGAAGGTTTAGAAGGTCTTGTATTTGAGTTGCACAAAACCGAAGGGATAAGATATGGTTTCGGTGTGGGTCAGAGAAATGTCTTGTTGTTGGGGGCTGAAAAGGGGGATGCCTTCGCCAAGGATTACGGGTATGAGGGTGATGGTTAGGTCGGTGATCAGACCTGAGGCGAGGAAGCGTTGGATAGTGATCCCGCCGTCGATATAGAGGCGTTTGGCTCCTTCAGCGGAGAGTCTGGTATGCAGGGCTTGCGGTGTTTTGGAAGAGTGTGTGACGGTGGTCAGTTCGGTGGGGATATCGATGGGGTTGCGGCTGAGTACGATGACGGGTTTTTCGTAGGGCCAGGGGCCGAAGGTGAGGACTTTTTCATAGGTGTTGCGGCCCATTATTAGGATGTCGACGGTGTCCATAAAAGCTGTGTAGCCGCAATCCTCGCCTTCGGTGACCGTGGTATTGGCTTGGTCCAGCCAGTCGAGGTCGCCGTTTGGGCGGGCGATAAAACCGTCGAGGCTGGTGGCGATGAAGACGGAAGCTTTGGCGGTCATGGGCGTGCCCATATCGGAAGGGGTGTTGGCAAGATAGCTGTTCGCAAGGCCAATTTAAAGGATGGTAGACCTCCCGCCAAGCTATGGCCTTAGGATGAAGCGAAAGTCGCTTATTTTAGTCTTTTTGTAAACTATACTTTACATTATGACAAGAACGATAGACTAATGGAAGAAAAAGTAAAAGAATCCGGCGATTGGACCGCTCGTGTGAATAGGAATACCCTTCGCCTCGGCTATTGCACGGGTGCTTGGCTTGTGACCACGGCGTTGGCGACTTTTGGCCCGCAATTCATATGGCATGATAATACACTATTAACAGCGAGCGCAATTTTCATTAATTTGGCCATCGGTTTGGCGACCATTTTGGCGAATAAACACCACTTGCAAAGCTTGGATGAAATGCAGCAAAAGATCCAATTGGAGGCCATGGCGTTATCACTGGGGGTCGGGTTTGTCTGCGGTCTTAGCTATTCGCTGCTGGATCAGAGCAATCTCATGGCCGCTGACGCGGAGATATCACATCTCATCCTGCTGATGGGCCTTACCTATCTCGCTGGGACGGTTATCGGCAACAGGCGCTACGGATGAAGAATCGCCTAAAGGTGTTGCGCGCGGAACGGGATTGGACGCAAGCGGATTTAGCCGCGGCCCTGGAGGTTTCGCGGCAGACCATCAATGCCATTGAAAAGGGGAAATTCGATCCAAGTTTGCCGCTGGCGTTTAAGGCGGCCCGCTTATTTAACATGTCGATAGAGGACATTTTTCAGGATGAAGCGGCCGCGTAATTCTTTTGCGCATGCGCTGGAAAAACGCGAGGCAATCCCGTTCGAAAAAACAACTGTAATGATGATGCACTTTATGCCACTGACGATGTAAATACGATACCCCGAATATTTACACTATGAGTTTTTCCATGGGACTCGCGCGCCTTTGTTATGCACTGATCCTCTTTTCCGCCGCTTCCCTCGAAGCGCAACGCCCCCTTATCTCTACTTAAGACCGCTGATCGTAGACATTGTGGTTTTATTGCGAGCTTTCCCCCAACACATCTTCGACGCCCGCGCGCAATAACTCGGCCACGCTCCAGGCTTGCGCGACGCAACCGCGCGGGGCGAAAGGCGGTTCGGCGTCGAATATTTCGGAGACCGAGCCCAAGCCCGCCTCCTGTAAATGGTCCGCAAAGCCTTCGATAATAGCTCGACCGCGTTGGCGGCCCTCGTCGCCGTGCACGCGGCACAGCGCGGTGATAAATGGTCCGATTAGCCAGCCCCAGACAATGCCTTGGTGGTAAGCGCCGTCGCGCGACCAGGGGTCGCCGTGGTAATGGGGGCGATAGGCGGGATCTTGTGGCGAGAGGCTACGCAGGCCGCGGGGGGTGAGCAGGTGCTCGTCGGCGACGGCTATCGTGCGTCGTGCTCGGTCTCCTTCGATCAGGGGAAAGGGCAGCGAGAGGGCGAAGAGCTGATTGGGGCGTATTGCGGGGTCGGGGCCTTGGGGGGTGACGAGGTCGTAGAGGCAGCCGGACTCTTCGTTCCAAAATTGCTTGTTGAATGTGTTGTGCACGCGCTCGGCTTTTGTGCCGTAGTCCGTTTCTTCGGCGAATTCTATTGCCAGATATTCCATGATTTTTAGCGCGTTATACCAGAGCGCGTTGATCTCGACGGGTTTGCCGATACGCGGGGTCACGACCCAGTCGCCGACTTTGGCGTCCATCCAGGTTAGTTGCACGCCCTCTTCGCCGGCGCTGAGCAGGCCGTCTGTATCTACTTTGATTTGATAACGAGTGCCGCGCTCGTGCCAGGCGACGATCTCTTGCAGAGCTGGCCAAAGCTCGCGGGCGAAGGCGTAGTCGCTGGTGTGTTGCAGATATTTGTAGAGCGCGGTGAAAAACCACAAGGTCGCGTCGACGGTATTGTATTCGGGCTCTTCGCCGACGTCGGGAAAGCGGTTGGGGATCATGCCTTCGCTGATATGGGCGGCGAAGGCGCGGAAGATGCTCTTGGCTTCGGCGTAGCGCCCGGTGGCCAGGCAGATGCCGGGCAAGGCGATCATGGTGTCGCGGCCCCAGTCGGTGAACCAGTGGTAGCCGGCGAGGATGGTGTGCAGGTCGCCGTCGCGGCGGACGAGGAACTGGTCGGCGGCGACGGCCAATTGGCTCAGCAGTGGATCGGCGGAGATTGCGGCGGGTAGGCAGATGTTTTGTCGGCGGGTGATCTCGGCTTCGAGCAATGCAACGGGGTCGCGGTCGCAAGGTGTGATGGAGATGGCGACCCCCAAGGTGCTGCCGGGTTCGAGCCGGATGCTCAAATGGCCTGGGGTGAAGAGGTCCTCGCTGATGTCGAGCCCACGTTCTTCTTCGCGCGGGTACTGGAAATTATAGTGCCAGTCGGGTGCGGCTTGCCAGTTTGCAGCGGCGGCGGTGATATGGGCAGTGGGCTGTTCGGGATAGGGGCGGTAGGATAGCGTGTCGGCGGCGAAGTCGGCGATTTGCGCGACGCCGTCGTTGGCTTGCATCAGATCGTGGTAGTCGCGGCCGGCAAAGAAGGGGCGCAGTTCGAGATAGATCGGGCCGGGCGCACGTTCGAGTTCGTAGCAGACGACGACGGTGTGCTCGCCATCGAGCATCGCGAGCCGTTTGTGCAAGGTGAAATCGCTGTTGGCGTAGGTCCAAGTCGGTGCGGGGGCGAGTGCAAAGGAATGCAGAGATCGGTGGCCTTGCGGGTGCACCGCGCCGGGAAAGATGCCGCAGCCTAGTTCGAGGCGGTTGTGGTCGAAAATCAGTGTTTCGTCGAGGTGCGAGAGCAGCACGACCCGGCCGACCGGAGGATGTGTGGCGACGACCAACAGGCCGTGGTAGCGCCGGGTATGGGCGCCGCTGATTGTCGAGGAGGACCAGCCGCCGAGGCCATTGCTTTCGAGCCATTCGCGGCTGGCGGCGTGAGCGAAATCGCGGGTCAGTGTGGAGTCGAAGCGAATGCTCATAGGCCCCCGAAAGAGAAAAGGGCCGGCGGGATAGAATCCTTCCCGCCGGCCCAACTACTTGGTAAGGCGATACTATTTATTGGCGATGAGCTGGTCGACGACGTCGGGGTCGGCCAATGTCGAAGTGTCGCCGATGGTATCGGTCTCGTCGGTGGCGATTTTGCGCAGGATGCGGCGCATGATCTTGCCCGAACGCGTTTTAGGCAGACCCGGTGCCCAGTGGATGACGTCGGGTGTGGCGATGGGCCCGATGACGGTGCGCACCTGTTTTTTCAATTCGGCCTTGAGCTCGTCGGTGTATTCCTCGCCCGTGTTGAGAGTTACATAGGCGTAGATGCCCTGGCCCTTGATCTCATGCGGGAAACCGACGACCGCGGCTTCGGCGACCTTGGGGTGCAGTACCAGGGCGCTTTCGACTTCGGCGGTGCCCATGCGGTGGCCGGAAATATTGATCACATCGTCGACGCGGCCGGTTATCCAGTAGTAGCCGTCTTCGTCGCGGCGACAGCCGTCGCCGGTAAAATAAAAACCCTTGTACTGCTGGAAGTAGGTCGTCTCGAAGCGCTCGTGGTCGCCGTAGATGGAGCGCATCTGCCCCGGCCAGGGGGCGCGGATGGCCAAAACACCGGAGACGTCGTTGCCCTCGATCACGGTGCCCTTTTCGGGGTCTAGAATAACCGGCTCGATACCGTAAAAGGGGAAGGTCGCCGAGCCGGGTTTGGTCGTGGTGGCGCCGGGCAGCGGGCTGATGAGGATACCGCCGGTTTCTGTTTGCCACCAGGTGTCGACGATGGGGCAGCGCTCCTTGCCGACGTTGGTATTGTACCAGCGCCAGGCCTCGGGGTTGATCGGCTCGCCGACGGTGCCCAATAGGCGCAACGAGGGCATCTCGTATTTTTGTGGCCACTGCTCGCCGGCGGCGGCGATGGCGCGAATGGCGGTGGGTGCGGTGTAGAACTGCGTGACATTCCATTTTTCGATGGTTTGCCAGTAGCGATCGGGATTGGGGTAGGTGGGGATCGCTTCGAGCATGATGGTCGTCGCGCCATTGCTCATCGGGCCGTAGACGATATAGGAGTGGCCGGTGACCCAGCCGATATCGGCGGCGCAAAAATAAACGTCGCCGTCCTGGTAGTCGAAGACGTATTTGTGTGTGGTCGCGGTATAGACCATATAACCGCCGACGGTGTGCTGCACGCCTTTCGGTTTGCCGGTGGAGCCGGAAGTGTAGAGGATAAAGAGCGGGTCCTCGGCGTCCATTTGCTCGCAGGGGCAGTCGGCATCGGCGTTAGCCATCAGGTCGTGCCACCAAAAATCGCGGCCCTCTTGCATATCGAAGGCGAAATCGGGGTTGTCCTTGACGCGTTCGACGACGATGCAGGTCTCGACATTGGCATCCATCTGCGCGTCGGCGGAGTCCATAGCCTGGTCGGCGATAGGTTTCATCGGCACCGGCTTGTTGCCGCGGTGTGTGCCGTTGCAAGTGATCAAAGTCTTGCAGGTGGAGTCGACGATACGGTCGGCAAGGGCTTCGGAGGAGAAGCCGCCGAAGACGATCGAATGCACCGCGCCGATGCGGGCGCAGGCCAGCATCGCGAAGGACAATTCGGGGATCATCGGCATATAGATCGAGACGCGGTCGCCCTTTTTGACGCCGCGCGATTTGAGCACATTGGCGAATTTGCAGACTTCGGCGTGCACTTCGCCGTAGGTGAAGGTGGCGTCTTCACCGGGCTCATTGCCTTCCCAGATAATGGCGGTTTGCTCGGCCCTGGTATCGAGGTGCCGGTCGAGGCAGTTGTAGACGATATTGGTCGTGCCGCCCTCGAACCATTTGATCGAGATGGGGCCCTGGTCCATATCGTAATTGTAGGAGCAGACTTTGTCCCACTTTTTAAACCAGTGGAACTCCGTGGCTTTATCAGCCCAAAAGGCTTCGGGGTCGGCGATCGAGCGATCGTATTCTCCCTGGTAGTCCTCCATGCTTTTGACGTGGGCCCGATCGCGGAAGGCGGCGTTGGGCTCGTATACTTCGGACATGCCGATAACTCCTGGCTAATAGTTGGGGATATATTCTTTTGCGTTATGAATAATATTGCAAAGCCGCCCGGCGTTCAAGTCTGGAGCCGACGGTTTCTGAACCACATCAGGGCGATAAGGGTTTTGGCGTCGACGATTTCACCTCGGTCGACGGCGGCGAAGGCCTCATCGACGGCCATTTCGATGACCTCGATATCTTCGTTCTCGTCTGCTAACCCGCCGCCTGGTTCGCAGCGGTCGTCCGCTGCAACTTCGCCATAATAGAGGAAGATGCGCTCGGAAGAGCCGCCCGGGGTAAGATAAAAGGTGGAGACGTGTTGCAGGCTGGAAGTTTGGTAGCCGGTTTCTTCGAGGATCTCGCGGTGCATCGTCTCTTCCGGCGCTTCGGCCTTGTCGAGCATGCCGGCGACGGTTTCGAGTATCCAGCCTGGCCCCTGCCGCACCCAGGCCGGGTAGCGGAACTGGCGCACCAACACTAGGCTGTCGTTTTGTGGTTGGTAGAGCAACGCGGTGACGCCGTCCCCCCGTTCCAAGCAGAGGCGGTTCAGCTCTGGGCTCAGCGAGCCGTCGAAGCGCTCGTGGTGCAGCACGGCTTCGTCGACTTTAAAAAAAGCGTCGAGGAGTCGGCGTTGTCTGATCAGGGTGACTTTCTTGATGATCGAACTCCTTGTAGAGGCAGGTATTGTGTCGTGAGCGGAGTCGGCGGGCGACTTAGGTGTGTCCGGGTTTGGTAAAGCTCAAGACCACACAGGTCATGGCGTCCAGTTGTATGGGGCCGGCGCTTGCTATTCGTCGATAAAATAAATCACGCAGCCGATGGAAAGGTATTATAGTTAGCTCGATGAATGTCCATTATTGGTGCGGCTGCAGGTAAATTGTAGAGGCGTATGGCCTAACGACAAAGGCCCGGTCAATGTTGACCGGGCCTTTGTCGTTGTTCGTGAGATTGCCGGGTAGTTATTTGCTGGCGGCGGCTACAGGCGGCAAGGGCCAATCGTCACCTGCCATAAAACCACCGTCGACATAAATGCACTGCCCGCTGACGTAGTCGGAGGCGGACGCGGCGAGGTAGACGGCGGTGCCGACCAGATCCTCGGGCGTGCCCAGGCGATTGAGCGCCACGCGCTGTTCGCCCCAGGCGCGCATATTCGCGTCGGCCCACATTTTTTCGGTCAACGAGGTGAGGATGAATCCGGGGCAAATGGCGTTGACCTGGATATTGTGCGGACCGAATTCGACGGCCTGGCCCTTGGTGAGTTGGCCGACGGCGCCCTTGGTGGCGGTATAAACCGAAACCTTGGCCAGGGCGTAACCGGTGGTCAAGGAGCCGATATTGATGATCTTGCCGCCTTCGCCGCGGTCGATCATCTGCTGGCCGACTTTCTGGCTGAGAAAATAAAGGCCCTTGAGGTTGACCGACATGATTTGGTCGTAGTTCTCTTCGGTGACTTCGACAATGGGCTGGCGGATATTCATGCCGGCGTTGTTGAAGAGGATGTCGATCGGGCCGCATTGCTCGGTGATGGAGGCGATGCCGGCATCCATCGCCGAGAGGTTAGACATGTCCATTTCAAGTGCTATGGCTTTGCCGCCGGCGGCTTCGATGGCGGTGACGGCTTCGTCGAGTTGGCTGCGGGTGCGGGCGGAACAGACGACGGTGGCTCCTGCGGCACCCATGCCTTCGGCGACGCCGCGGCCGATGCCGCGACCGGCACCAGTGACTAGGGCTACTTTTCCTGCGAGTGAAAATAGGCTCATGCTGAGCTCCTTTTGTTGTGGGTTGTTGAAGGTGTGTTGTTTTTCCTTTGTGTGTTAGCTATATCGGGGTGTGTCTCGCGCTGCGGGTTGGGGGCCTGCCTTCGGGCAAAGCTAAGGCGGCCCTATCGGCTTGTGGAGGGGCGCTTTGGCGGCGTGGCAGAGCCACCTTAACGGGCGGCGGGAGTGGGGCGATATAATTCAACCTAAGGCCTTTGGGGGTCTGCCAATACCCGTCGCATTATGAATGCCCTCTAACTGTCCCTTCTCTTTGCTGTAAAATTGTCGATTAAATAAACTAGTTCGAGACGGCGTCCCCTTTCCTCAAATGTCTTGGGGTAATTTTTACTATTATAACTGAATGTCTGAGGGGTGGTTTGCGCGATTCACCCTGAGCGGATTGTAGACCCAGATTCCACAGGAAGTGAAATCCGAGCGCTACACCTCGGAGCCCGACAGGGATGTCGGGTGAGAATGAGCGAAAGTGAATCCCGCAAACCACCCCGTCCGCCGCCCGCATCACCGTTTCAAACGCTACAAAGCAACTCAATCGGCCGCCACAACTGACTGCCTTCCGCCAACTGCCATTCGCCTTTTTCCTCCATACCGTCCCAAGGTTGAAAATGCGGAAACATCACCTCGTGCCAGTTCGGCGGCGTGTGCTGGGTCTTCAGTTGGCCCTTGTGCAACGCGGCTTCTTTCTTCGCGGGTTGTTCCATATAAAAGAAGAGCAGGTTTTCGTGTATCGAAATCTGCCCGTATTTATCGCCGGTCCCCGGTTTTTCTTCTTGCATCTGATAGTGTAAGAAGATATAGCTGCTGACCATTTCGGGCCGCAGGTAGATTATGCGCGCGGTGCAGGCCTCGGGCGGCGTGTCGCGGCGCCAGTGCTCGACGCTTTGCGGCTGGTTGTAGTGGAAGATGTCCATCATCGGTGCCCAAACATGCGAGGTCGTCGTGTCCGGCCATGGGGCTAGGGCGGAATCGATATCGCCGACCAGATCAGCGGGGGCGATGGCCTCGCCGGGGCACTCATAGTAGAGAAAAATATGCTGGTGCCAAGTGAAAAGGCTCAGCGTGAGGATATCGTCGGCTACGACGTGTCGGGCCAGGGTGGTTTGCAGGTCGGGTAGGGTGGCCTGTAAAGCGGCTTCGCGACCCGGATGGATTTGCCCGCGGAAGACTAAGCGCTGGACGGGGTCGATCATTTTTCCCACTCCGCTGTAATACCGAGTTCGTGGCCACAGGCGGTGAGCCTTTCGAGGTCTTCGAGAGCCATGGGGACGCCGGTTTGTGTGTATTCTTTTGCTTTGCGGTCTTCGATGGTGCCGGGCAGTGTCGCTTCCGGGTAGCCTTTTACCGGTTCCATGGTCTCGCGGACGCCGCGCACCAGATGGTCGATGCCCTCGCGGAAGGCTTCGGGTGGGGCGAAGGCACCGATGTCCATAACGATAATTAGGCCGCCATTGGTGGCGCGTGGCCACTGTTGCGCAATTGCGCGGGCCCGGTCGCTATTTTGGCCGACAAAGGCACCGCCTAGGGCTAAGGCTGAGCCGGTATAGCCCATCGATTTGAAGAAGGCAGGCGGGATGAGCTCTTGTAGTGCGTCGTATTCGGGGCCGCGGTGGTAGTCGGCCATGATACAGGTTGCCGCGTCGAGGATCAGCGGCGGCTCTTCTTCGGCGGGAAAACCGAAGGAGATCGGTGGGTTGCCCCAATAGGCGGATTGCTGGCCTTTGTTGCGGCCGCCTTCGCCGAATCGCTCGGGGTGCGCGCCCTGGACTGAGAAGGCGGTGCAACCCTCTTCCATCGCGCGGCGCACATAGTGACCGGCCGAGCCGTAATGACCGTGGTGGCAGGCGGCGCCAAGGGCGACTTTGTGCTCCTTGGCTTTGGCGATGGCCATTTCGGTGGCCTGCATCATTGGCGCGTAGCCCAGGCCGCCGTCGCCGTCGACGAGTGCCGTAGTGGGCGTGTCTTGTAGGATTTGCAGATCGGGATTGGGGTTATTGCCGCCGTCTTGCAGGCGGGCGCAGTAGCCGATGATAGCGCGGGTGCCGTGTGAGCGTACGCCGTGCAGGTCGGAATTGCTCAGCAGTTCAGCCAACTGGTCGGCATGGTCCGGCCGTAGGCTGGCAGCTTTAAGGCAGGCGGCGGCGAAAGAGCGCAGTTGCGCGGCCGGGACGAGCTTGGATTCGGCGGGTGGGCGGTTCAATTATTTTTCCCGTTTAGAAGATGGGGCCGACGATTTGCACGGCGACGGTGTCGCCGGCGGCGGCTTGTTGTTTGGGTTCGAGCACGACAAAACCATTGGCGCCGATCATCGAACTGATCATATGCGAGCCCTGGCTCTTGGCGGGGCTCGCGAGCAACTGGCCGTCGCGATAACTGAGGGTGGCGCGCATATATTGGCGGCGGCCGCCGTCATTGTCTACGGGGTGTTCGATCTGCGCGCGGGCCTCGGGCAGGGGCCAGTCGGCTGCGGGATAACCGGAGGCTTTGCGGATGGCCGGGCGCACGAATTGCAGGAAGGACATCATGCTGGCGACTGGGTTGCCCGGCAGACCGAAATAAGGTATACCGTCGACGGTGCAGAAAACTAATGGTTTGCCCGGTTTCATCGCTACCCGCCAGAAGATGGTTTCTGCGCCGAGGTCGTCGAGGACCTTTTTGACGAAGTCGTATTCGCCGACCGAGACGCCACCTGACGAGACGGCGAAATCGGCTTTGAGCGCAGATTTAATGGTGGCGCGGATCGCGGCCTCGTCATCTCTGGCAATGGGCAACATGATCGGTTCGGCGCCGTGCGCGTGGCAAAAGGCGGCCAGGGCTGTGGTGTTGCTGTTAACGATCTGGCCTTCGCTAGGCGTCTCTTCGATCTCGACGAGTTCATCGCCGGTGGAGAGAATGGCGATGCGGGGTCGGCGGTAGACCGAGACAAAGCTGCGTTGCACGGCGGAGAGCACCGCCAGTTCGCCGGGGCCGCATTCCGTACCGGCGCTGAGAATCGGCTGGCCGGCGCGCATATCCTCGCCGGCGTGGCGGATGTGTTCGCCGGGCTCTTCGGCTTCAAGGACTTCGATGCGTTGACCCTCGCCGCGGGTATCTTCGACGGGCACGATGGTATCGGCGCCTGCGGGCACTGGGGCGCCGGTCATAATGCGGCTGGTTTGGCCCGGGCCGACTTGCTTTTGCGGTACGGTGCCCGCAGGGATGTCTTCTACGACGACAAGGGCTACGGGGGCATCCCCGCTGGCCTGCGCTACGTCCTGGTGACGCACCGCGTAGCCGTCCATTGCCGAGTTGTCGTAGGGCGGGTTGTCGCGATTGGCGAGGATATCGCTGGCCAGTACGCGACCGTCGGCATCGAGCAGCGAGACGCGTTCGGGGCCGAGGACCTGGATGTGTTCGAGTACGATGGCCCGGGCTTCTTCGGGTGTCAGCATCTGATCAGGTGTCATGGCTTTTTCTATTGGGTTAGCTTAATTATCAAATGGCTTATAGCTGACAAAAGATAAGCTGGAACGACGACGATACAAGGCCTCTTGTCGCGAACGGGGTAAAGGGCAAAGATGAGCTATCGGACAATGGGCTATCTGATGTTGTTTTGCGCCTAGTGCGGTTGCGCCAACAGCGAAAAAGATGCGCGGAAAGGAGATTCGTTGCGCCTGCGCGATCTTGGCGTGCAATTCGCATGGATCGAGCCGGGAACTTTCAGGATGGGCAACAGCCCGACGCAAGAAGAGCATTTGCGCAGCCAGCAGATGTGGGACGATCGGTCAAAGGCCGAACAGCCCGTGCGCGAGATGGTGGTCAAAGAGGGTTTTATCTCGGCAAATACGCGATCACTCAGGCGCAGTGGCCGGTGGTGATTGCGGAGAGCGGGCCATTTTTTCGAACAATTCCCGTTGCTTTTTCGCGTAATTATATGTGGGTGAATGACGAGGAGGCGCGCACATACGCCGAATTGAAATACGCGCTGGCCGAGGAGTAGCGGGAACGGCGACAAGATGATGTCGAGGCCAAGACGCCGTTTATTTGGTCGGTGATGCAACGGGCGGATGTGTGGAGTAAGTAACAAGGCTGGGTACCGGGTTCGTCGGATGCTTGAGTTGTTGTTCTATCCGGAGAAACGACGAACTGGTAGAATGCAATAGGAAGGTGTAGTTTAGAAGGTCTTTAGCCTATGTCGGCGAGCCGAAGGTATGATGGCCGCCGCTTTTATTGGATTATTTATATGTCGAAAAAACAAAAACCGCGCAATCTGCTCGACTATGTTAAACCCGCCCAGGGCACCAATTCTGTGCATACTTTTTCACAAGGAAATACCCTGCCGCTGGTCGCGCGACCCTTTGCGATGACCCACTGGGCGCCGCAGACCGAGGACAGTGCGCGTTTCTACCAACCCACCGCGCGCCAATTGCAGGGCATCCGTGCTACGCACCAGCCGAGTCCGTGGATCGGTGATTACGGACATTTTCTGTTCTGTCCACAAAGTGGTCGTCGTTTCTTGCAGGGATCACAACGTTCGTCCGTCTTTCGCGCCGAGGATACGACGCTAGGCCCGCATTATTTTCGCACCTTTTTGGGACGCTATCGCACGAGCGTGGAAATCACGCCGACGGAGCGTTGTGCGCTGGTGCGCTTGAATTTCCCCGAGGGCGAGCCGGCGCGCTTGATCGTCGATCTCTTTGACGGTCAGTGCGAGTTCGTATTTGACGAGGCGCAAGGGACGCTGAGCGGTTTCACCAGGGCCAATAGCGGTGGTGTACCCGATAACTATGCGCTGTACTTTTATATAGAGGTGGATTCACCCATCAAAGACGGTGGATTCTTCAAGGGGGGTGAAGTCTGGGAGGGCGAAACGCGGCGGATGGGTGATGCCTTGGGGGCTTTTATTGAATTTGCGGAACCTACCGGACCGATTACCGTACGCATCGCGACCTCCTTTATTAGTGTCGAGCAGGCGCAACGCAATCTGCAGCGCGAAGTCGGCGACCGCAGTTTTGACGAAGTGCTCGGCGAGTCTGAGGATGTCTGGAACGCGGTTCTCAATCGCATAGATATCGAAGGCGCTAGCCAAGTGCAGCTCGAGACCTTCTATTCGTGTTTGTATCGGGCGCACCTCTTTCCCCGCGTCTGGTACGAATACGACGAATCGGGCGAGTCCTATCACTATAGTCCATACGACGGCGAGTTGCACCCTGGTGTGCTATACGCCGACAATGGTTTCTGGGATACTCACCGTACGGTCTATCCTTTGTTAGCACTGCTCGATCCGGACCGCTTGGCTGAGGTCGTCGAAGGCTGGGTACAGGCTTATCGCGAAGGCGGCTGGTTTCCCAAATGGACGAGCCCTGGTTATCGCGCCTGCATGATCGGCACACATTTGGACGCGGTGGTGGCCGATGCCTGTGCGCGTGGTGTTACGGGTTTTGATCTGGAAACGGCGTATGCGGCAATGCTGAAAAATGCCAATGAAATAGGCGACGAGGCCGGGCATTATGGCCGCCGCGGTATTGAGGCCTTTGTTAGTTTGGGTTGGGTGCCGCACGACGAGGTTGAGCATGCGGCTTCGCGCACGCAAGATTTCGCGTATAATGACTTCTGTGTCGCACAAGTCGCCAAGGCGCTGGGGCACAAGGACGATTATCGGCGATATAGCGAGCGCGCCTTCTATTATCGCAACACGTTCAACAAAGCGACGGGTTTTATGCAGGGGCGTCTGCGCGACGGGTCCTGGGAAACACCCTTCGATGAATTTCGCTGGGGCGGCGCCTATATCGAAGGCTCGGCCTGGCAATGCACCTGGGCGGTGCCGCACGACGCGGCTGGTTTGATCGAGCTATTGGGTGGGCCACAGGCGACGGTCGACAAGCTCGATAAGATGCTGGTGTTGCCGCCGCGCTTTGAAGTGGGTTCATATAATTTCGAGATACACGAAATGACCGAAATGGGCGCCGTCGACTTCGGCCAGTACGCGCATTCAAACCAGCCCGTGCACCACGTGCTTTATTTATATGCGTTTGCCGGGGCGGCGCACCGTACACAATATTGCGTGCGGCGCGTGCTCGACGAACTCTATTCACCCCAGGGTTTCAGTGGCGACGAGGACAATGGTGAAATGGCCTCGTGGTATATTTTTTCGGCATTGGGTTTTTATCCATTCTGTCCGGGGCACCCGTCTTATGTATTGGGTAGCCCATTGTTTAAAAAGGCCACGGTGCATCTGCACAATGGCAAAGAGCTTGTCATCGAAGCACCGGACAATGCCGCGCAAAATGTGTATGTGCAAGGGGTCGAGGTCGATGGTGCCGTGCATCCTGCGGCCGATATCGCGCACGAAGTTTTAGCGGGTGGTTGTACCATGCGCTTTGCGATGGCGGATCAGCCAGGGGAGAATACGTGCGGGCCGGAGCATTTGCCGTTTTCTCTATCGACCGAGTAATCGCACTGTGATAAGATACATCGCTCCTGTCCTTTTTATTTTAAGCACTTTCCATACCGCACAAGCGCAAATCCCCGCCGGCGGTACGCCGCTGACGCCGGGCGATTTTCTCGCTACCGCCCGCCGGCCGATTTCCGGCAGCGACGCCCGCAGCCGGATCGTCGACATCGAGCACGAGGATTTCAGTCGGGCGCTGCGCGTCGAGGTTTTGCACGAGGCCGGGGATGCCTGGAGCGTCGAAATCGGTAATACCACGATAGCACCCGTGGCGAGGGGCGATGTCGCGCTGATCCATTTCTGGGCCCGCGGGACGGAATCGAGTGATGAGACGGGCGAGGTTTTTTTTACGCTGTACGCGCAGAAGGGCGCGCCGAATTGGGATAAGTCGCTGCATCGCGGCGTCAGCGTCGGGGCCGAATGGCGCGAGTTCTTCTTTCCCTTTGAATTTCTCGACGACTACGCCACGGGGCAGGCCATGATCAATTTTGGCGTTGGCAGTCGTCGCCAGACCATTGAGGTCGCCGGTTTTGAAGTGCTGCATTACGGGAAGCAATTGCAGGTGGACGATTTGCCGGCAATAAAACCGACCTATGCCGGTCGCGAGCCTGATGCCACATGGCGTAGCGCGGCGGCAGAGCGCATTCGACAACACCGTCAGGGCGATTTCACCTTGGCCATACTCGACCCGAGTGGACAGCCTTTGGCCGACGCGGAAGTCGAGGTCGAGATGTGGCGCCACGCCTTTCTCTTTGGCTCCGCGTTGCAGATTCGGCGCTTGAGCAGCGCTGCGGCCGAGGATGTGATATATCGCGAGAAGGTCAAGGAGCTCTTTAACGCTGCTTCAAACGAAAACGCGCTGAAGTGGCCGCCCTGGGACGGCGATTGGGGCAACGACTTCAGTCGCGAAAAGGCGCTGGCCGGCTTCGAGTGGCTGAAGGCCAATGGTTTGCATCGGCGCGGCCACGTACTCGTCTGGCCCGGTTGGTCCAATCTGCCACAAAGCCTCAAGAGTTTAGAGGGTAATTCCGACGCGGCGA
>Ga0233439_10001154_pt1 | contig 35107 bp, 30 predicted proteins | sample SI_123_September_6_FD_182713 | JGI IMG/M metagenome (GOLD analysis project Ga0233439, IMG submission 182713) | Seawater microbial communities from Saanich Inlet, British Columbia, Canada - SI_123_September2016_100_MG | ecosystem: Environmental > Aquatic > Marine > Inlet | place: Canada: British... | reverse complement strand
CAAGTCGCCGAAACAGTCAAACAGCTGGTGTCCCGCTACGGAAGCTGACCCGACCCAAGAGTTCACAACAAGCATCATTACCCCATAGTCCATCCAACTCATCAAAATGAAACTCAACCGATACGCACCTGAAAGACATATCGAAGCGCCCAAAGGGCCCGAACTGCAATGCAAGCATTGGAGTACGGAAGCGCCGATGCGGATGCTGATGAACAACCTTGACCCGGCAGTTGCCGAGAATCCGGCAGAGTTGGTTGTTTATGGCGGGGTGGGTCGAGCTGCACGAGACTGGGACAGCTTCGACCGGATTATCTCCTCCCTCAAGACGCTTGAGATTGACCAGACATTGCTTGTTCAATCGGGCAAACCCGTTGGCGTCTTTCAGACCCACGAGCAGGCGCCCCGCGTCCTGATCGCTAATTCAAACCTTGTCCCGCATTGGGCAACCTTAGAGCACTTCTCGGAACTCGATCGACGTGGACTGATGATGTACGGCCAGATGACTGCCGGTTCCTGGATTTATATCGGCTCCCAAGGCATCGTTCAAGGCACCTTCGAAACTTTTGCTGAAATGGCACGACAACATTTTGGCGGGACTGCAAAAGGTCGATGGATTCTGACCGCAGGTCTCGGCGGCATGGGCGGCGCCCAACCCCTCGCGGCCACCATGAGTGGCTTCTCCATGATCGCCGTCGAGTGTAATCGATCCTCTATTGAATTCCGACTCAAAACGCGTTACCTCGATGCCTGGGCAGACACGATAGAAGATGCTCTTAATCTTGTTGAAAATGCGCATGCTGACGGCAGGGCAATATCGGTAGGTCTGCTCGGAAACGCCGCCGAAATTTATCCTGATCTCGTTGCCCGCTCTCAGTCTGACCCTCGATACCAGCCGGATGCCGTCACCGATCAGACCTCCGCTCATGATCCTCAAAACGGTTATCTTCCGGCTGGATGGACAGTAGAAGAATGGACAGAGCGACGCAAGACCGATCCGAATGCAGTAGCCGCTGCGGCAAAAGCCTCTATGGCAGTCCAGGTCAGGGCCATGCTCGACTTCTGGGATCGTGGCGTACCTGTTGTTGATTACGGAAACAACATCCGTCAGATGGCTCAGGAATCAGGTGTCAAAAATGCCTTTGATTACCCCGGCTTCGTGCCCGCATACGTTCGGCCGTTATTTTGCAGAGGGATTGGTCCCTTTCGCTGGGCTGCGCTTTCGGGAGATCCTGAAGATATTTACCGAACTGACGCTAAAGTAAAGGAACTCATTCCAGACAACCCCCAGCTACACCAATGGCTGGATATGGCACAAAAAAGAATCTCGTTTCAAGGAATGCCAAGCCGAATCTGCTGGCTAGGTCTCGGCGATCGCGACCGAGTGGGACGAGCTTTTAACCAAATGGTCGCGACCGGCGAACTCAGCGCGCCCGTGGTCATTGGTAGAGATCATCTGGATAGCGGATCAGTTGCCAGTCCAAACCGCGAAACCGAAAAGATGAAGGATGGATCTGACGCCGTATCCGATTGGCCGTTATTGAATGCACTTCTAAATACCGCATCCGGCGCGACCTGGGTGTCTCTTCATCACGGCGGTGGTGTCGGTATCGGCTTTTCCCAGCACGCAGGCCTGGTTATCCTCGCTGACGGCTCTGATTCTGCGGACCAAAAACTGGCTCGGGTCCTGTGGAATGATCCCGCGTCCGGCGTAATGCGTCATGCCGACGCGGGCTATGAAGAAGCAATCGATTGTGCAAAAGCGCACAATCTAAACCTACCCGGTATCAGTACCTGAATTCAGGTACTGATCAGAAGTCTAAACCGCGCTCTGAAGGTCCGCTGCTAATGATTGCTTCACCTCTGGACTAATCTCTGTTTCATAAGCGTACTCAGGGTGATCAATACCAAAGCGCACTACCGCGTCCCCTTTAAATCCGGCAATGTCCTGCTCCGATAATTCAAAGCGTAAAAAATGAACTGCCGAGGTTTTGTCGCTGGTTTCCCTTTCAAGATCTTCATTGGCAATCGGTCGAATACGATCGTTTTCCCCAACTGCGAGCCACACCGATCTCTCGACACCAAGCAGGCGTGCCAAGGCTTCGCGGCGCTCGTCGACTTCGGGGTACTCAAGCATAAAAGTCGCCTTCAGATTGGACCCATCCGGGATAAGCGGATTGTATGAGTCAAGTTCTTCCTGGATTTGACCCGCCTCAAAAATGCGCTCAATGCGGAGCATCTCCTGGACCTGATATTGCATCGTTAATGCATCCTCAAAATACAGCGTCGCATTCTTCCCGATGGTAACGCGCCGATGGGCTTTATGATCCAGCACCTTTGCTCGGAAAGCTTGTCGCTCGGTCGAATAAGCTTCTAAAGAAAAAAGATCTTCTCGGGTTAACGTGTTCATGGTTACTCCTGTCGTCAATTAATTTAAATGCCATACGCCTGTTTAAGCAGGCTAATCGGGTGTGCCGGTTCACTACCATCGCTAACGCCATTGGCGATGTGATGGCCCGCAATGGGGCAGTCGCTGCCATAATGATCCGGATTATTTTTCTTCACTGCGTTGATCACCGGCCTACCGATTTTCATCGCCTTATCAAACGTTTCGACTTTCACGCCATAAGTCCCGTCATGACCAGAACACCGCTCGATCATGGTGACTTCTGTACCCGGTATTAGCGAGAGAAGGTCACGTGTTTTGGGGCCCGCATTCTGGACACGCTGATGGCAGGAGGCGTGATAAACCACGGTTCCAAGCTCATTCTGGAATTCAGTGCTCAGTAGTCCCTCGGTATGGCGCAACATCAGATACTCAAAAGGATCATAGAATGCATTCGCCACTTTTTGGACATCGGGATCATCAGGAAAAAGAAGCGGCAACTCCTGTTTAAACATCAATGCACAGGACGGCACTAACGCCAGTAGATCCCAGCCTTCATCAACACATTTGACGAGCTGCGGAATATTCTGCTCCTTGGCCTTCTGTACTGACTTGAGATCACCCAACTCGAGCTTCGGCATTCCACAACACGCCTCTTTTTCCGCAATCGAGACTGGAATATTATTATGTTCGAGCACGGATAACAGATCTTCCCCAAGGCCCGGTTCGTTACGATTGACATAACAGGTTGCAAAAAGTGCAACTTTGCCTTTGGTCTTTTTGCCCGGCACCGCACCCTCTCCCAGAGGGGTTAATCGTTTTGAGATTCTTTTTCTCAACGGACGAGACTCAAAAGGCGGGATGCGGGCGTCAGCGTGAATACCCGCCACTTTTTCAAGCGCTTTTCTGATCGGTTTTGTGCGATTGGAGGCATTAACCACAATAGAGATGCCGGGCAACCCGGCCGTTTTCCCCACCGCATCAGTACTCGTAAGTATCTTGTCGCGAGCAGATGCGCCTTCTTTTTCGTAACGAACCGATTTCGCCCGCAACATCAAGTGTGGAAAGTCTATGTTCCACTCATGGGGCGGAACATAAGGGCATTTGGTCATGTAACACAGATCACACAAATAGCACTGATCGACCACTTTCCAGTAATCCTGTTTGTCGACCCCGTCAACTTCCATTGTCGACGATTCATCAACAAGATCAAAAAGCGTGGGAAAGCTGTCACACAGGGATACGCAGCGCCTGCAGCCATGACACAGGTCGAACACGCGTTCAAGCTCCGTCATTAACTTCTCTTCGTCATTAAAATCCTTACTCAGCCAATCAATTGGATGACGAATTGGGGCGCTTAAGCTTCCTTCCATTTTTAACTCACCGATCTAAATAAAAATTTGCGAGAAGCGCCGAAACGCTTCTCGCATCGTCAAATAAACAGCGCTTAACTGTCTAATGAATCCAACGCCTTCTGAAATCGATTGGCATGGGATCGTTCGGCTTTTCCGAGCGTCTCAAACCAATCAGCGATCTCATCAAAGCCTTCATCACGAGCCGTCTTCGCCATACCCGGATACATATCGGTGTACTCATGAGTCTCGCCCGCGACAGCGGCTTTAAGATTGTCGGAAGTACCGCCGATGGGCAGACCCGTTGCAGGATCTCCGGTTTCCTCAAGATACTCGAGGTGGCCATGCGCGTGGCCCGTTTCCCCTTCTGCAGTTGATCGAAACACAGCAGCAACGTCGTTGTAGCCTTCAACATCGGCTTTTGAAGCAAAATAAAGGTAACGCCTGTTTGCCTGCGATTCACCGGCAAAAGCGTCCTTAAGATTTTGTTCTGTTTTGGAGTCTTTAAGTGACATGTCGTTCTCCGTAAGGTTTGTTTATCAATAATTCCGGATGTACGTTTCACCCGGAATTCGTAATATAAGGTCAAGATATTAATATGTATAATCGTTTGTTATAATTATATTAATAGTTTTTTCCTATTATTTAAATGAACCTCAAAGACCTCGAATACCTGGTTGCGGTCAGCGAAACGCTGCATTTTGGTCGAGCGGCGCAGCGTTGTTTCGTCAGCCAGCCCACCCTCTCAGGGCAGATCAATAAGCTTGAACAGGAGCTGGGTGTGATGCTTTTTGAGCGAACAAATCGTAGCGTCCATATCACGCCCATGGGTGAAACCATGACCGAGCATGCCCGAAAAATTCTCGAACAGGCAGACGTCATGCGAAGCCTTGCCAAAGCGCAGCATGACCCGCTCGCAGGTCCGCTTCGTATTGGCGCAATCCACACGCTAAGTCCCTATCTTGTTCCATTGTTTATGCTCGAGCTCCAACGGCAACATCCCGAGCTGTCACTGGAATTGACTGAATCGACAACAGAGCAACTACTTTTAAAAATACAGGCTCATCAAATCGACGGCGCCCTTCTCGCGACTGCCCCTCCGGGCGATGGTCTAAAGCAGATTAAATTATTCAAGGAGCCGTTCTGGCTCGCACACCCGCGAGATCATCACTTGTATGAAAAGGATGAAATCACCTTAAATGATCTCAAACATGAAAAAATGCTTCTGCTGTCTCAGGAACACTGCCTTTCTGAGCAGGTGATCAGTGCCTGTCGAATTCAACGAGAGGACTCCTCGTATCCCATGCCCAAACTAAATGCGTCGAGCCTCGAAACGCTGGTGCAGCTCGTTGGGATGGGGCTTGGCGTAACGCTAGTACCCGCGCTCTCTGTGCACGGCGGCCGCCTGGCAACAGATAAAGTGATTCTTCGAGAAGTCGAAATCCCGAATGCGATTAGAGAAGTCCGATTGGTCTACCGAAACAGTTTTCCCCGAGAGGTAGCACTCAAACTTTTCTGCGACATTGTTTGCAGAGTGCTGCCCAATACCGTGCGTAAATAAACAAAAGGCAACTTACGTTAGGTCCTCGACGGGAAAAAACAATCGAGTTTCACTGAGCTGGCAGGCTTCCCGGAAAGAAGCTGGGGGCTGAGCTTCGGTCACTACAATATCAACATCATCCAGGCCGCAGACTTTTACCAGCGCATCAGAGTCAAATTTGGAGCTGTCCGTAACAAAACAACTCTTCCGAGCCTGACTAATTGCAGCTCTGGAGAATTCTGCCTCACACAGATGGAAGTCCAGGAATTCGTTGTCGCTATTAATAGCGCCAACAGACAGAATGGCATAGTCGACATTAAACTGCTGGATAAAATCGATTGCCCCCTTACCAAAAGCCGCAGCGTCGTCAGCTCGCAACTCGCCGCCAGTGACATAAGTACGATTTCCGTTTCTGGAGGCCAGCGTGCGTGCAATCTCAACGGAGTTAGTCACTACGTTCAAGTTACTGTGATCACATAGTGCCTGAGCAACATAAGCCGTCGTCGAGCCACAATCGATAATCAATGAGTCCCCGTCCTTTATCAGCTCGGAAGCCGCCTTGGCCAATCTGCGTTTGGCATCAAGATTTTTTCTGAGGCGGCGATGAAAAGGCGCTTCTTGAATCGAAATTGGGGCAATAATTCCGCCATGCACTCTTAAAGCAAGGCCTCGCTTTACCAAAGGATCGACGTGTCGTCTGACGGTCTCTCCAGACACACCCAACTGAAATGCAAGGTCGTTTATGGTGACCTGTCCACAGAGATTCAGCGCGTCCATAATTGCAGCTTCATATTTGCTGGTCAGAATCATATTTTTCAGCCCTTCAATACCCAGAAATTTGAGTAATTCTGTGGACATTATTGTTAATGTCGGACCAAAATTCCAATTTTTGTTTATTTATATGAATTTTTGTGTAATTCTAGTGCTGTAAAGGCCTGACCCTTAATAAAGGCCAAATGATTCAAGTAACGACGGGAATTCCAAAACCCATCCGAGTCGGGGCGTTACCGCCTGTATCGCCATCGTGGCTGACCGCCTGATCAATCGGTGGGCACAAAGAAAGAGAATGGAGTTTGGGCTTCAGTCTTAAGACAACCGTGGATCCTTTCTATGAGTAAAACAATTGAACATCAGATACGGGAACTGGACTTCTGGAAAGGGGGTATCACGCTCGAACCCATCGAGGGCGGCATCACCAACCAGAATTTCGTTGTAATCGATCAAGGAAAAAAGTTCTTTGTCCGCATGGGTGATGATATTCCCCTCCACGGCGTTATGCGCTTTAACGAACTTGAGGCCAGTATCGCAGCAGCCAAAGTCGGCCTTTCCCCCGCCGTTGCATACCACGCACCGGGAGTGCTGATCCTAAATTTCATCGAAGGAAAGACCCTCACTGAGGCAGAAATCAGACAGGATGTATATCTTGAGCGAATCTTGCCGATGCTGCATACCTGTCATCGGGAACTGGCCCAACAGATCCGGGGTCCGGCTCTCATCTTCTGGGTCTTCCACGTCATCCGCGATTACCTTGGAACACTCCAAAATGATGGCAGTCGCTCGAGCGACATGCTACCCAGACTACAGGAAAAAGGTGCAGTTCTTGAGGCGGCCGTCGGATCGGTTGATATCGTTTACGGACATAACGACCTTCTTGCCGCAAACTTTATCGACGATGGTAACCGGCTCTGGCTCGTTGACTGGGACTACGCTGGCTACAACAGTCCGCTTTTTGATCTCGCCAATCTGGCATCGAATAACAGTCTCTCCAGAAATCAGGAGGATTGGCTACTACAGCACTACTTTAACGCTCCCATTTCTGACCAGACTCGACATGGATTTGAGGCGATGAAGTGTGCGTCTTTACTGCGAGAAACACTTTGGAGCATGGTGTCCGAAATTCACTCCCAGCTCGATTTCGACTTTGTGGCGTACACACGCGAGAACCTGGAGCGATTTGAACAGCAATGGAATTCTTTTTCCGCCTGAAAGTATTCAAAGACGACCACATCACAAATTCCCGAGGGAGACTATTAACATGACAACCCTGCCGCAACACGTCCAGGTCGTAATCATCGGTGGCGGAATCGCCGGATGCTCGACAGCGTATCACCTGGCCCAACTGGGGTACAAAGATGTGCTGCTGCTGGAACGACACCAACTGACCAGCGGCAGTACTTGGCATGCAGCTGGATTAGTGGGCCAACTGCGTTCACAAGCCGGCATTACCCAATTACTGGGCAACTCTGTCGCCCTGTATGACCGATTGGAGGCCGAAACAGGACTGTCCACGGGCTGGAAGATGAATGGCGGTCTGCGTCTTGCCTGCAACCAATCCAGAATGACCGAGATTGCACGCCAGGCAACAACCGCGCGCAGTTTCGGCCTTGAAATGCATCTGCTGACGCCATCTGAAGCAAAAGATCTATGGCCACTAATGGATGTCAGTGACGTTTTGGGCGCAGCATTTTTACCTTCGGACGGCCAAGCGAGTCCGTCTGACATTACCCAAGCACTTGCGAAAGGCGCTCGCAATCACGGCGTAACGATTCTTGAAAACATCCAAGTGACTGGTGTGCGAGCTGAAAACGGCCGCGTCACCGGTATCGATACTTCGTCGGGTCCTGTGGATTGCGAAATTCTGGTCAACTGTGCCGGGCAATGGGCCCGGGAAGTCGGTCAATTGGCAGGGGTTAATGTGCCATTGGTCTCTGTGCAGCATCAGTACCTCATTACCGAAACGATCGATGGTGTCACTTCCGATCTCCCCACACTGAGAGATCCTGACCGTCTAACGTACTTCAAAGAGGAAGTCGGCGGCCTTGTCATGGGTGGCTACGAACCCAACCCGGTGGGTTGGGCGCAAGCGGGCTTTCCCGAAAAGTTTGCGTTTTCACTACTGGACTCAGACTGGGATCATTTTGAACAACTGATGGTACAGGCTCTGCCGCGGGTTCCTGCCCTTTCCCATGCCGGTATCAAGGAGCTGCTCAATGGTCCTGAGAGTTTTACGCCTGATGGCAACTTTATCCTCGGTGAGGCGCCGGAACTTACCGGCTTTTATGTCGCTGCAGGCTTTAATGCTTTTGGCATCGCGGCTGGAGGTGGCGCAGGGCAGGCGCTGGCCCAATGGATTGCGGGGGGTGAACCTCCCTTTGATCTTTGGCCCGTTGATATCCGCCGCTTTGGCAAGCCTCATTCCGAGATCGAATGGGTTCGTGAGCGCACGCATGAAATGTATGGCAAGCACTACACCATGGCGTGGCCGCATGAGGAACATCAGTCGGGTCGACCCTTCCGGTGCTCCCCGCTATATGAAGAACTTAAATCCCAGGGCGCATGCTTTGGAGAAAAACTCGGCTGGGAGCGTCCAAACTGGTTTGCGCCCGAGGGTGTAACGCCTGAGGATGAATACAGTTTTGGTGAACAAAATTGGGTTCGTTACTCCGGCGATGAACACCGGGTGGCGCGCGAAGCAGTCGCAGTCTTTGACCAGACCTCTTTTGGCAAGTTCATCGTCGAGGGAGCCGACAGCGCCCAGGCTTTAGAGTGGATCTGTGCTAACCGCATTGATCGACCAGTGGGATCGGTGATCTATACCCAGCTTCTCAACAGCCGCGGCGGTATCGAAAGCGATCTGACCGTAACTCGGCTGGCCCCGGATCGTTTTTATCTTGTCACCGGCACTGGATTTGTTACTCATGACTATCACTGGATCCAGCGCAGCCTACCAGAGAACCTTGATGTCAGGATTACAGATCAAACTGACCGTTTCGCGGTTTTATCCGTCATGGGCCCGCGATCTCGTGAACTGCTGGCCCGCGTCGCTTCGGAGAATGTAGACGATACTGCCCTGCCCTTTGCCGCCTCACGGCAACTGCAAGTAAGGTCATCTGTCATCACGGCAGTTCGACTCACTTATGTCGGCGAACTCGGTTACGAGTTGCATATTCCGATTGATCACGCACTCGACGTTTATCGGGCGCTGATATCCTCGGGAGCTGACCTCGGCATTCGCAACGCCGGATACCGTGCTATTGAAAGCCTGAGACTTGAGAAAGGCTACCGGGCGTGGGGGTCAGATCTCTCGCCAGACCATACCCCTCTAGAAGCCGGATTGGGCTGGGCGGTCAAACTCACGGGCAAAACGGACTTCCTGGGCAAGGAAGCTCTCCTGCAACAAAAACGTGAGGGGGTAAAGAAACAACTCGCCTGTTTTACAACAGACGCTTCGAACATCAATCTGATTGGACGCGAGACCATTTTCAGAGATGATCAGCGCGTTGGCTGGCTGACAAGCGCAGGTTTTGGACACACGATCGGTCGCCCAATTGGTTATGGTTATGTACGAAATGCCGACGGCGTCGATCGAGAATATCTTGAGCGTGGCGTTTACAGTCTGGAGATCGCCGGCACCCGAGTACCCTGCTCACTTCACCTGGAGCCGCTCTATGACCCCGCATCCTCGCGAATAAAAGGTTGACCCACGTGACACTGGATCCCCAGATGATCGCGGTCATGAAAAAACGCGCGACTCTGACTGGCAGGGCGGGTGACGTGGCAGACCTCGCCCTCGACGAAATCCGAAATGGGTATAACGCCGAGCGCGTCTGGTGGAACGAAATCAAGCCTGAGATGCATGATGTAATAAACACACACGTTGCGGGACCGGTACGGGATATACCGATACGTATTTACAAGCCAAATGATTTAGATGAGGGACCCACTCTTTTGTACCTTCATGGTGGCGGCTGGATCCTCGGGAATCTTGAAACCCATGACCGGGTGATGCGGCTGCTGGCTGACTTCTCTGGCGCTTGGGTTGTTGGCGTCGACTATGCGCTCTCACCCGAATACAAGTTTCCGGTGGCGCTCAATGAAGTGCGAGCCGTGCTCGACTGGTTACAGGCTCACGGTCCAGATCACGGACTTGATAGCGCCAAGCTGGGAATTGGGGGGGATTCTGCTGGTGCGAACCTGGCGGTTTCGGTCACCCAACTCTATCACCAGCAAAACCCTGGACTCATTCAGTTCCTGCTCCTTTACTACGGCGCGTACGGCCTAACCGAGTCAGCATCCTGGCAGCAGTACGGCAACGCGGAGTTCGAATTTACCCGCGAGGAAAAAGAGTTCTATCTGACGAGTTACCTGGGCGACGCCCACGACAGAAATGATCCTCGATTCAATGTTTTAAAAGGAGACATCGGCTTACTACCACGCGCCTTCATCGCAGCGGCCGAATGCGACCCGCTACAGGATGATTCGATAGCGCTTTACAAGGCCATGGAAAGAGAGGGTCGGCCAGCGACTTTGAAAATCTATCCTGGGGTGCTGCATAGTTTTATCCATTACAGCCGTATGCTCAATCAGGCCACCGAAGCACTGCGTGATGGCGCTGACGCGCTCAACGAGTGTTTCAGTTAAGCGCGTCGTTTTAACAATCTAGACCCCGGCACGATCCGCCACGGAGAGAATTCGCTGCATCTCCCGGACCACCGGCTTTTCAATTAGCTTTCCATCCACGACTACGAGTCCGGTGTTGGCTTCCTCAAAAGCAGTAACGACTTTACGAGCCCGGGCGACCTCCTCTGCCGAGGGCGTGAACACCTCATTAAGATCAGCAATCTGTTTAGGATGAATGGCTCCCTTACCGCTAAAACCGAGATCTCTGGCCTGGCGAGCCTGGATCTTCATACCCTCCAAATCTTCAAGATCCAAATAAGGCACATCCACGGCATCCACGCCGACACTGGCGGCGGCATGCACAACCCGGGATCGCGCATAGAGCAACGGCTCCCAAGCATTCTTGCATCTCAGATCTGCCGCCATATCCACCCCACCAAAGAACAGCGCATCGATACGAGAACTCGATCGGGCAATGTCGAAAACGGCTTCGAGACCGGCATTCATCTCAATGATGATATGGAGACGGGTATCGCGGCCACGTTCGGTAAGCAGATCATCAAGCCAAACTACTTCATCCGGAGAAACCACCTTCGGTAGCATCAATGCCGGCGGCGGCGTTTCTGTCGCAAGAATTGCCTTAACATCGTCCAGCCCGACAACTGACCGCAGACAATTAATACGAACAATCCGCTCGACTCCGTCATTGGCCTGCGGTTCAGCAAAAAGCGTCAGGGTCTTTTCCCGCGCTTCATCCTTATCATGCGGCGCGATCCCGTCTTCGAGTTCAACACACACAATATCAGCACCGCTCGCCAAGGCCTTTGGATACAACTCTGGCCTCAACCCGGGAGCAAAAATGAAACTTCGGCGAGACTGCACACTCTGTTTGTATTCTTCTGTCATGCCTGGCTCTTATTACAGTTAATACGACCGTGGCAAACCCAGCACATGCTCGCCAACGTAGCTTAGGATCAGATTAGTAGAGATCGGGGCCACTTGATAAAGTCGTGTTTCGCGGAATTTTCGCTCAACGTCATACTCTTCTGCAAAACCAAATCCGCCATGGGTCTGGACGCACATCTCAGCGGCCGCCCAGGATGCTTCGGCTGCGAGCATTTTAGCCAAGTTCGCCTCTTCACCCGGATTCTCACCTGCATCATAGAGTTGTATCGCTTCACGTAGAACGAGCTCCGCTGCCCGCATCTGGGCATATGCTCGCGCAATGGGAAACTGAACGCCCTGATTCTGGCCAATCGGCCGACCAAACACTGAACGTTCAGCGGCATACGCTGTTGCTTTCTCGATAAACCACTTTGCATCCCCAATGCATTCCGCTGCGATCAGAATCCGCTCAGCATTCATGCCGGAGAGAATGTACCTAAAACCTTTTCCTTCTTCGCCAATCAGATGATGGGCTGGCACCCGCATATCATCAAAAAAAATCTCGGTAGTCGCATGGTTCATCATTGTGCGAATCGGGCGGATCGTCAGCGTCTTATCTCGCGCCTCGCGCATGTCGACCAGCAGCACAGAAAGTCCATCCGTCTTCTTCTGAGTCTTATCTTGAGGCGTCGTTCGACACAACAGAATCATTAAATCTGAATACTCAGATCGTGACGTCCAGATTTTTTGACCATTGACAACAAAATGATCGCCATCCAGACGAGCGGTTGTTCTCAACGACGATGTATCGGTACCACTGGTAGGCTCCGTCACCCCGAAAGCCTGAAGTCGAAGTTCTCCTCGCGCGATTGCGGGCAGATAAGTTTCTTTTTGGGTCTCAGAGCCGTGACGCAACAAGGTGCCCATCGTATACATCTGCGCATGACAAGCACCCGCGTTGCCTCCCGAACGGTGGATTTCTTCCAAAATCGCAGCGCCCGCTGAAAGCGGCAACCCTGAACCCTCATACTGCTCGGGGATTAAAGCGCTCAGAAAACCGGCAGCCGTCAGCGCTTGTACGAACTCACTGGGGTAAGCCTGTTCTCGATCACATCGCCGCCAATATTCTCCCGGAAAATCAGCGCAAAGACGTGTAACGCTCTCTCTTATTTCAGGATGATCAAGGCTATAGGTAGGCGGTTTAATACTCATATTTAGTTTCTACTGCTCTGGGAAAATTCGGATCTAATTGCCGGCCCATGTTGATCCAAAGTCGGGACCACCCGAGGCCGATCGGCATCAGTCTCAACAGGGAGATCTGCCATGCTGACTTTAGTACCATCGAAATCAGCCACTACGTTTCGAATCAACTCATGATCTGAAAGATCAGAAACACTACTGAGTCGACTGTTTGCAATCTTCGCTTGATCAAGAATTCTAATCAACTCATCGATATCGTGAACGCTGAAAGTTGAATTGATCGCCTTATCCATATCATCACGATTCTGAACACGATGCGTATTGTCTGCAAAGCGTGAATCTTTACCAAGCTCAGGCTGATCCAAGACCGAATCACAAAAATTTTGCCACTCTCGATCACTTTGAATCGAAATCATCACTTGCTCGCCGCCTTTAGCCGGGTAAGCCCCATATGGTGCAATTAAGGGATGGGTAATGCCCATTCGTCCGGGCGCCTGACCCAGATAGCGGTGTGACAGCAGTGGGAAATTCATGTAGTCCGCCATCACATCGAACATTGATATTGAAATATCAATTCCAACTCCTGTAACACCTCGTTGTATTAGCGCACGAAGAATCGTAGAAAAAGCCGTCTGCCCGGACGAGATGTCACAAATCGAAATCCCAACCCGAGAGGGATGCTCATGGGTTCCGTTAACAGAAAAAATACCGCTTTCGGCCTGCACTAACGCGTCATAAGCTTTTTTTTGCGCCCAATCCCCGGTCGTGCCGTAGCCGTTAATCTCACAAGTAATAAGACCGGGATTCGTCTCGCGCAAAATATCTCCACCAAACCCTCGCCTGACTAACGCGCCGGGTGCAAGGTTGTGAAGAAATACATCGGCACGGCTCAACATCGAACGTAACAACTGCTCGTCGTTAGCATCTTTAATATCGACACAGATTGATTCCTTGCCGCGATTGAGCCAGGAGAAAAAAACGCTCTTGCCATCAGCACCCTTATCATATCCTCTCGCGAAGTCCCCTTCTTTGCGTTCAACTTTTATCACGCGAGCGCCGGCGTCCGCCAACATCAATGCACAATAGGGTGCTGCTACTGCTTGATCCATCGAGACCACAAGCAAACCGTCTAGTTCTTTATGTAATCCCATATCGTTTAATCATCGACCAAATATCTTAGATCCAAAATCCTGATCGCACCGTCGCCGTACGTTCGCGATCAGGAATTTTTGCAGTTAATTTTGTGCCAGAATCCCAATGCGTTCGGTTTACCATTGCGATGGTGACATTAGTCTCAAAATCCGGAGACCAGGTTGAAGACGAGATATGTCCCACAACTGAACCTGACGTATCAAGTAGTGGCCAGGGGTGATTGATCGGTGGTACTGGATCACCCTCCACCGATAATGCCCGAATCTGCCTCACAGGATCCTTCGACTTCATTAAGGCATCACGTCCAAGGAACCCCTGAACGGTTTCGAGATTGCAATACTTAGTGAGCCCCGCCTCAAAAGGCGTATGGGCGTATGTCACATCACTGCCAAATGAAAGCAATCCAGCTTCAATTCGCTCGATTAAGTTGGGGCACCCGGCCCGAACATCAAGATCTTCACCAGCGGCAAATAATGCGTCCCAAACCGCCTCGCCGTACTCACTTCCATCAAGATAAAGCTCAAAACCCCCCTGATGGGACCATCCCGATCTCGCCAGAATCATATCCTGGCCTTCGAAGTTAATCGTTGTATGTCTAAAAAACCGCGTTTTTACGACATCCTCGCCAAATACACGAGCAACCAACTCGTCGGCTTTGGGCCCCTGAATAGCCAGCGGCGACACGTCAGGCTCAAAAACTTCGACATCAAGTTTGCCAGCCGCTGCCAGGCCTTTACAGTAAAGAAGCATGTCCGAATCTGCCAGCGATAGCCAATAACGATCTTGATTCAGGCGTATCGCAACTGGATCATTCATTAACTTGCCGTCGGTATCCACCATCGGGATGTAGTAGCACTGATCATCCTGCATTCTGGACATATCCCGTGGTGTCGTCATCTGGACCAGACGCAATGCATCAGGTCCTATGACCTCTACCTGGCGTTCAACGGAGACGTCCCATACTTGTACTGCGGTTTTTAAATGTCGATAGTCCGCTTCGGGCGACTCATAAAATGAAGCAAGTCGCATATGGTTGTAAACCGTGAAGGCTGTTGCGCCCGCCTGCTCAACCCGATTTGAAAAAGGCGTTCGCCTCAAGCGGATGGAAGGAGTCAGTTGAAACATTTTGCAGGATATCCGGATGTTTTTATGCGCACAAAATCATACCTTTGCCGAGACAAACGCACCAGTTATTTTTTTGATAAAAACTAGTTTTTACCCAAGAATCATCGCCTGACAAAAATCCTTTACAATTTTAACTGCGCTCATTTTGAACGAATATCACCGAGATCTCCCTAACAGCAGGCCAACAGATGACGACTTCGTTTCTCAATCAGAGTCAAATTGAACATTTCAAGGAGTTCGGCTTCTTGCCGCCCGTTCGAATCTTGGCCACCGATGAGGCAATTTCGCTTCGAGCGGAGGTTGAAAACTTTGAAGCTCGCCATCCTGAACTAGCCGGACAACTTGATTTCAAAGCTAATCTGATTTTGCCTGCTGTTGATCGCCTGTCCAGAGATGAGCGCCTCCTGAATCTGATGGAAGATCTTCTCGGTCCTAATCTACTCCACTGGAATTCCACATTCCGAATCAAAGAGTCGAATACAGGCCAGCATGCGGCCTGGCATCAGGATACGGCCTACATTAAATTGAAACCCTTCCTGGCAATCTGTTGGCTCGCATTGAGCCCTGCAACTCAGAAAAGTGGATGCCTTCGCGTGATTCCCGGCTCACACAAATGGGCATTACTCTCACATCAGGAGGGGCATGATTCCAAAAGCATCTTATCGCGCGCCCAGTTTATTGATGAGCCATTCGACGACTCAACCGCTTTAGATATTGAACTTGCCCCGGGTGAAGTCACGATAATTAACCACGGCATTATTCACAGCTCCGGACTGAATCAATCTGACGATCGCAGAATAGGTCTCCTGATGGATTATCTACCCACTCACGCAATCAAGGAAGGTCCCCGTGATACTGCTATTCTGGTCCGAGGTGAAGATCATTTTGGCCACTTTGATCTTGAAAACGGTCCGGTGTCACAGGATCCATTAGAAAATATTGAGCATCAAAAACGCTCGCTCGAAGCGATTACTCAAACCCTGTACGCGGACTCTGAACACAAGCCCAAGGGTCTCTCTTAAATTTAATTCAGTAAAGACTGACTTCCCAAATCTCATGAACAATCGATATCAAAAACTAGTGACTCGAATGAATGCAGGAGAGCTCATCCTTATCGATGGCGCGACCGGCACCGAGATCGAGCGGCGAGGGGTTCCTCAACTTAATAATGCATGGAACGGTGGTGGCGCACTGAGTCATCCGTCGGTCGTTCGAGAAGTTCACCAGGATTACATTCGCGCGGGATCTCAAATTATTATCAGCAATACGTTTGCGACCTGCGAACACACGCTGCGAGATGCCGGCATGGCAGAGCATTTTGAGACGCTTAACCGCCGAGGCGTGGAGCTAGCGGTTGAAGCGCGCGATCAATCTCACGCGCCTGACGTGCTGGTGGCGGGCGGTATCTCCTACTGGAGCTTTACAGGAAACAAACCTTCACTGAGCGCGCTTAGCGCGAGCGTTACCGATCAGGCTCAGATCATGAAAAACGCTGGCGCTGATTTTCTGATGCTGGAAATGATGATCGATATTGATCGGATGTGTGTCACTCTGGAGGGCGCGCTCGCCAGTGATCTACCCGTATGGGTTGGTGTGACCTGCATGATTGATAGCCAGGGCGTTGTCTGCCTGAGGAACGGAGAACCTCTATCAAGCGCATTAGAGTCATTAAAGGACTACAAGATTCCCTTGATTAGCATCATGCATACCGAGGTGGATATCATTACGGACTGCTTAAGCGCACTCAACGAGAGCTGGGTGGGTTCGACCGGGGTTTATGCCCATAGTCGTGGAGATAGAGTTAAAAACCAAAACAAGCATGCATGGGATTTTGATGGAGTGATCTCGCCCGAGGCTTATCTTCAAGCGTCAAATGAATGGTGCGCACAGGGCATCAACGCACTCGGATGCTGTTGCGGGCTTGGTGTTGAGCATATCAAGACACTTCGAGAGAGCTTAGCGACATAACCGATTGCTCAAAATTGCCAGCTCAAGCAGACATGTGCTTGTATTTCAGTCATCGTTTCCCATTCAACCTGTCTCTGCCACAAGGCCTGCGGCCGCGACGCCGCCTAAAGCGGCTGCCTCATCGTTATCTGACGTATCTCCCGAAATACCAACGGCGCCCAGAAGCGTACCGGATCCGTCTCGCAACAGTAAACCACCCGGGACCGGAACCATATCACCCCCCGCCAATCCATTCATCGCCTGAATGAAGTACGCCTGTTGTTCTGCGCGATTCATCAGCGCTCGCGTTCCCATGCCCAACTGAATCGCCGCGTTAGCCTTCCCATGAGCGATCTGGGCCCGCATTGCACTCACGCCATCTTCTGAGCCCGCCGAGACGATAGATCCCCGCGGATCCAGCACAATCACACTGACGGGCTTAAGGTCGAGTTTCCGAGCTTCAGCAATAGTATTTGCTACAACGACTTGCGCTTGATCAAGACTGATCGACATAATTTTCTCCTGACTTTGAAATGAGGATGTACCGCTGATTTATCCTGAGACCGCTTTCAGCGCCCCCTTGAGCGCCTCAGCAAACTGATCCAAATCTTTCTGCTCTCCCACCGACACTCGGATACATCGATTCAATGGCGCGATCCCTGGCATCCTCACAAAAATACCGTTACCAATCAAATGCTGTAAAACCGTGGAAGCAAACTCGCCGTCCCTGCCACAATCCAGGGCCACGAAGTTTGTTGCGGATGGTATCGATTGAATATCATTGTCGAGCGCGATCTGATAAAGCCGCTCTCTTGCCGCTGCAACATCCAACACTGTCTGCATCAGGTAAGCCTGATCAGAGAGCGCAGCCACACAAGCGGCTTGAGCGAGACTGCCCACGCCAAAGTGGTTTCGAATTTTATTAAACTCTTTAATCAAGGTGGGTTCACCAATGGCATATCCAACCCGAATCCCGGCTAGACCATACGCCTTTGAGAATGTTCGAAACCTCAGGACACAAGGATCAAAAGGATCTATGGTTGGCAACACGCCATCTGGCGCAAACTCCCCGTAAGCCTCATCGAGCACAAGGAGCGATCCATCAGGTACCTGCTCAATCATTTTTTCGATTGTGTTGGCCGGCCACCATGTCCCCATCGGATTATCAGGGTTCGCGATATAAATTAATTTGGGGCGGTGTATCTGGCTAAGCTCAATAAGTGCATCAGCGTCTTCATGATCATCCCGATACGATGCAAGCGCTAATTCACCACCATAACCTGCGACATGGAAATTAAACGTCGGGTAAGCACCTGCCGACGTGACAACCTGATCACCCGGTTCGATAAACAATCGGGCAAGGTAGCCAAACAAGCCGTCAATTCCTTCACCCACCATGATGTGCTCAGGCGCTACCTTATGGTGCTCAGCAATGGCGTGGCGTAGATCAAAAAATTCGGGATCACCATATTTCCAGGCATTGATCGCCGCAGTGTTAATCGCTTTTTTAACTTGAGGAGAAGGTCCGAATACGCTCTCGTTTGCGCCGATCCGGACGCGAAACGCTCTTTCATGCGCGCGCTCCTGCGCCTCGGGCCCAACAAAAGGAACGGTCGACGGCAGTTTCTTGGCTAGAGAGCTTGTTCGATATTCAGGCATCAGCACATTCTGGCACAGCCTTCGAGAAATACAACGTCAGCCAAGAGAGTGACGGATTATATTAACCACGCGTTTTCGCCATCAATGACGGCTGTCTGAGCAAATGCGGCTACTGCGCGAACTCAGCCTCACTGAGATGACATTCGATTGAATGACTTCCGGTCAAACTTCGCACAGGCGGCGTTTCCTCATCGCAGGTTCCCTTCATTGCACGCGGACAACGATCAAAAAATGGGCAGCCTTTATCTGTGAGAGTGACCACCCGATCAATACCTGCCTGCGCCTCCTGGGTCTCCATCGTTTCTTCTAGCCAACCCACTCGCAACTCAGGAACAGAGCTGATTAAAAGACGGGTATAGGGATGATAAGGCGGAGAGAGCACGGCGTTAGTTGGCCCTTGTTCCACCACTCGGCCCGCATACAACACAACAATCTGATCGGCAAATGATGCGACTGTCGAAAGATCGTGACTTATAAACACAAAAGAGACGCCGGTCTTCTGGCGTAGTCTTTTTAACAGTTCAATAACATTTGCGCCCACAATCGAATCCAACGCCGAGATGACCTCATCGCAAAGCAACACTTCAGGAGACGCCGCTAAGGCGCGCGCGAGATTAATACGCTGCTTTTGTCCGCCCGAAAGCTCTTCTGGATATCTTCCCGCAAACTCCTGAGGCAGTTCCACCATTTGTAAAAGCTCGCCTACCCGCCGGCGTTTCTCTTCACCCTTGAGTCCGTGATAAAACTCAACGGGGCGGCCAAGTATCCTATCGATTCGCTGACGCGGGTTAAGCGCTGTATCGGCCATCTGAAATACAAACTGTATTTTTTGTAACTCACTACGACTTCGTTGTTGCAAGGCAGGCTGCAATGCTGCGCCATCTAACAGGACTTCACCCTGTGCAGCCGGCAGCAATCCTGCCATCACCCGGGCCAGCGTCGATTTACCGCAGCCCGACTCTCCGATTACGCCGACGCTGTGTCCGCGTTCAATCGAAACATTTACATCGCGCAGTACTGTAATCTCAGGGACGCCGTTTTGGGTTCTACCGTAACCGGCAAGCAGATTTTTGACCTCGAGCGCGGGCGCTTTGCGTTGATGCAAATCAGAAGTATCATCGCCCTGGCCTGCGGCCGGCGGAGGTCGCACTGCATGCATCAATCGTCGCGTGTATTCATGGCTCGGTTGGGTCACGACTTGATCAGCCGTGCCATACTCCTGAATCTCTCCCGCGTACAACACAACGATATGATCAGCGATCTGCGCGACCACTGAGAGATCATGGGTCACATAAATAGCGGATGCCCCTTCCTGTTTGATAACCGACTTAAAAGACTTTAGAACCTCAATTTGCGTTGTCACATCCAAAGCCGTTGTGGGTTCGTCAAGAACCAAAAGATCAGGCTTTCCGCAAAGGGCGGTTGCCGCCATCAAGCGCTGTAGCTGACCACCCGAAACCTGATGAGGGTATCGTTTTCCAAGCCGATCAGGGTCTGGCAACTCTAAGGCTCGATACAGATCTTCAGCGCGGCGGTTTGCCTCTTCTTGAGACATCAGGCCATGCAAAACGGTTGACTCCGTGACTTGTTCGCCAATAGTGAGCGCGGGGTTGAAGGTAGCCGCCGCACTTTGCGCAAGATAGGCAACGCGCTGACCCCGTAGCCCGCGCAAGCGATTATTTTGCATTGAGATTACGTCTTCGCCTTGAAGTCGAACCTCACCACCGACAAATTCCAGCCCTGGCTTTGTATAGCCTAGGGATGAAAGTGCGATTGTGGTTTTACCCGAGCCCGACTCGCCAATTAAAGCGACAACCTCTCCAGGCTCCACATTAAAACTAACGCCTTTGACAATAGGCGTTAACTCGTCATCGTCATTGCGCGCGCTGATTTGTAAATTATCTACTTCAAGAAGCGCGCTCATGAGATCATTCTCTTTGCCAGTTTTCCGCCTGTTGCAGCAGAGAGATCATCCACAATCATGTTGACCGAGATCGTCAGACTCGCAATCGCGAAAGCCGGCATGAGCGGCGCATAGGAGCCCAGAACCAAGCCAGGGAGATTCTCCTTGACCATGCTGCCCCAATCCGACATCGGGGGTTGTACGCCCAGCCCAAGGAAGCTCAACGACGAAATAAACAATATGACCCAGACAAATCGCAAGCCAAAGTCGGTTGCCAGCGGCATGGCAATGTTCGGCAGAATCTCACGGGTAATAATCCACCATAGTCCTTCACCGCGGACCTTGGCAGCTTCAACAAAATCGCTCACCATCACTTCCTGCCCGAGTGAGCGCGCAATTCGGAACACGCTCGCCGCATAAATAAAACCGGTAATCAAAATCAACCAGAAAATACCCGGGCTGTTTAACGCCGCGATGAGAACCAACGCGAACATAATCGAGGGTATTGAAAGCAGCGCATCATTAACACGGCTCAATCCCATATCCAGATAACGACTCCCAACCGATGCTGCAATACCGGCCGTTACGCCAATTAAATAAGCCAATAATGTCGCGAGCACCGAGATGCCGATTGTGGTCCGGGCACCATACAGAATACGAGATAACAGGTCCCGACCAATATAGTCGCTGCCGAGATATACAATCTTGCTGGGTGGCTGAAACTCAGTCTCCGGGTACATCTCATCACTGCCGGGCAAAATAAATAGTTCTTCATCCAGAATATCGGCCTCGTGATAGGGTGCGATGCTCGGCCCGATAACAACTATTACGCTCCAAAAAAGAATAATTGCAATTCCGATCTTGCCCGGCCAACTTAACTTGATCTTGCGCTTTGGCGGCGCATCTGGCAACTCGTCAAAGCTGAACGATTCGTCAGTGCTGTTCGTTTGTTCAGACATGATTTTTATTTAGGATGACGTAAACGGGGGTTTGAAAGAATCGTCGCCATGTCCGCGATAAATATCAACACAACATAAACCGCGCAAAAGATCATGGCGCAGGCCTGAACGAGCGGCATATCCCGCATCTGTACGGCCTCAATCATTAATTTGGCGAGACCCGGATAGGAAAAAATCTGTTCGACCACCACAACGCCCCCCACCAGCCAAGCGAGGTTAAGGGCAATCACATTAACGATCGGTCCGATCGCATTAAAAAGTGCGTGGCGAAGAATGATTCTGCGACGCGGAATGCCTTTTAAAATCGCCATCTCAACGTAAGGCGAACTCATCACGTTCAGCACCGTGGCTCGCGTCATTCGGATAATCTGAGCAGATACCAAAATGACCAAGGTCAAAAGCGGCATTGCGATTGTTTTCATCAACACCCAACCGCTCTCATCACCTCGCAAATAAACGATCGAGGGCAGCCAGCCCAAAGAGACCGCAAACACCAGTACTAAAATAGTGGCGATTAAAAAATCGGGGATCGAGATAATATTTAAAGTTGAAAAAGTAATCGTGCGATCCAGTCGCGTGCCTGGATGCATCGCGGCCAATAACCCAAGGGCCACAGAGATGGGTATCGCAATGGCACCCACTAATACTGTCAACATAGCAGTGTTATCAATGCGCGGGCCAAGCATCTCGACGATTGGCGTACCGAGACCGGCACCCAATCCCGCTTTCGAGATACCAAGATCTCCCATTGCCACATTGGATAGCCAAACAAGGTACTGCTCGATTGGATGCTTATCGAGTCCCAGTTTTGCACGCAGCACCGCGGTGTTTTCCGGCGTTGCCATCTGGCCGAGAATGATTTGGGCAATATCCCCCGGCAATAAATTGGTACCGATAAAAATGAGTACAGAAACCACCCACAGCGTTACTAGGCTGATACCTAAACGGGCAAGTAGCGCGCGCCAAACCATTTTGATTTATCCGGAGTCCTGAAATTAGAGTTCATCAAACAAAAGGGTTCGCACAACCACGTGCGAACCCTTTCTAATTGCAACTAAGTTGACGGGTTTACGCGTCTTTCCAGATAAACTCCGCCCATCCATTACCGCCAAACTGGCCCAATGGGCAATTTGAGAAGCCGTGGATTTTAGGATTATGCGCATCAAGAATGTTGGTATGGGCCGGAATGACCATACCGCTCTTGGTGGATACCAGTTTTTGCATCTCGCAATGCATCTCGTGACGTTTAGCCGCATCAGTCTCGGCCAACGAACTCTTGAGTAACGTGCCCATGCGGTCGTCGTTCCAGAACGTGTCGTTCCAGTTGCCGTTCGGCGCGAACTGAATCGCCATCATCGAGTTAGCAGTCGGACGCATGTTCCAGGTCACCACGTTCAACGGTTCTTTCATCCAAACCGCACCCCAGTATCCGTCCGTCGGCACCTTTTTGATCTTCAAGTTAAAGCCGATCTTCTTAAGGTTAGCCTGCATCAGGAGCATGGCGTCTTCGATAAAGCCGACCACAGGTGCAACATAAGCTTCTGCTTCGTTAATGCCCGACTTATTCAAATGATACTTGGCCTTGTCCGGATCATATGCAATTTGTGGAAGCTCACTACAATGGTCGCCGCCGTATGCAACATTAATCGGATGATCATTACCCACGGTACCTTGACCTCTGAGGAATTTGCGGACAATTCGCTCGCGATCCTGGATATAACGCAGGCCCTGTACAAAGTCATCGTCTGATCCTGGCGCGGTGTTTTTCAGGCAACAAAGACCGCCATAAAGACCCGAAGGAATTGACAATACCTTGTTACCGGACTCCTCAATTCGACCGATGGTCTTGGCGTTGATCAAGGTGACCATATCGACACTGCCCGCAAGCAATGCGTTCAGTCGTGCATTGGGATCAGTGATCGCCGTGATCTCGATACCATCAAGCCATTGACCGGTGTCACGCCAGTAGTTGTCGTTCCGTGAGTGCGTTGACTTCACACCCGCCTGAAATGAATCCATCCTGTAAGGGCCCGTACCCGCTTCCCACCAGTTCATGGTGTTGGCTTTCACGATCTTCGCCTGCGGCTGGGTCAATTTAATCGGCATATCCGCGTCAGGTGAACTCAGATTCAGTTTCACCGTGTACTTATCAAGCGCCCTCCATTCGATAACACTAGCGAAGAAAGATTTAATCGAAGAAGGAGAACCTGCCGCAATATGACGATTCATACTGAACACGACATCTTTAGCGGTCAGTTCACCGCCGCCGTGAAACGCCACACCCTTGCGGATTTTGAAGGTGTACTGTGTCGCGTCATCATTCACATCCCACTCTTCGGCGAGCTCGGGATGCAGACTCATGTCGTCCCCAACCTGAATCAGACCGTTGTACATGGTGTTTGCACGGGTATAGTCGATCGTTGACGTGCCGAGGATCGGATCCAGCGTGTCATCGGGTCCGTGAAGATTGGACGCAAAAATGACAGACCCACCACGGTTTGGTGATGATGCTAAGGCACTGGCAGAAGTCAGAAGCGTTCCGGCTGCCGCTGCAGAGATCCCGAGTGCACCCATCGCTGACAAAAACTCTCGCCGACTTAAACGACCATCGCGATACATCTGTTGATAATTTTGAATGTCTTTCATAGAACTTTATTCCTCCAAGGTTCGAAAGCGCTAACGTTTCTAAAAGTTATTTTTTTACAATCTAATTGACGCCCCAGACGTAAGACGCCCTATGCGCTTGCCAAATGGCTACAAACAATTAAACATAGCGAGCAATTTCAGTCAACCGCTTATTCTTTTTTGCAGTTTTTTAAAGGGAAGATACGGCTAAACTATCAATATCAATTTTTTATTTCGCCAATTAATGATCACTGAAACTGCATCAAAATGTTGCATAAGAAAATACTTATAAAGGCATGTTGAGAATTCCTTTTAAATTTTTTTTTATCGCTATTCAGGCGCTAATTTTTGTTTCTGGTGCAACGGCTGCGGGATGCCCCTGCAACTATACGGAAGCCGGGTTGGTCAGCGTGGTCGACGGCGATACGCTGGTTCTGGAAATTGAAGGCGAAGAAGAAGTCGTTCATATTGCAAACATCATCGTGCCGCGCCTTGAACCTGATAACACCGGCCAGGCCAACTGGTGTGAGGCTGAAGGTCAGAAAGCGATTGCGGCCGAGCAATTTATTTATCAACAAATTCAGGCCACAACCGAAATCGCCGTCGACGAGCAAATCCGGCAGCCAAACGGTGATCTTAAAGCGGTCGTCTATTTGAACAACGTCAGTCTTGGCCAAGAACTCCTTTACAAATCGCTTGCCATTGAGGCGGGTCAAAAACACAACTGGTGCAAATCATCATGACTACAAAAATATCGACTGCTGACCTTTATGACGAACACGGTGAGTCGCTACAAGTTTGCGCCCCCATCTTTCGGGACTTTGGCGGACTAGACTCATTTACCGGACCCATAAAAATTCTCAAAGCATTTGAAAACTTTCAAATGACCCGCTCGACTCTTGAAGCTGATGGCAAAGGCCACGTACTGGTCATCGATGGTGGTGGATCAATGCGCTGCGCGATGCTGGGTGACAAACTGGCACAACTTGCGATAGATAATCATTGGGCAGGCGTTCTGATTAATGGCTGTATCCGCGACAGCGCCGAAATTGGAAAACTGCCTGTTGGCGTTAAAGCGCTAGGCACTAACCCCACCCGCCCTTCAAAAGAAGGTGGCGGGCAACTAGACATTGCCGTTCGTTTTGGAGGCATCTTGTTTCGACCTGGAGATTTCCTTTACGCTGATTCAGATGGTTTGATCTTAAGCGAGACTCAACTGTTAACCCATTCATAGAATTTTGTTTAAATTTTCAATAAATCAATTACTTAAATCATGAAAATCGCAATTATTGGTGCGGGCGCGATGGGATCCGTATATGCGGCGCTCCTCGCTGAAAGCGGGAACGATGTCTGGGCCATCGACCTTTGGCAAGAGCATGTGGCTGCAATCCAAAGATTTGGCCTGAACGTTTCGGGATTTAGTGGAGACCGGATAGTGGCCGGCATAAACGCATCCACAAACATCGCGGACGCTGGCCCATGCGACCTGGTGGTCATCGCGACGAAAGCCTCGGGCGTGGGAGCAGCCGCAAAAAGCCTCGATCCGATTCTGACTGATTCGACACTTATTCTTACCATTCAAAACGGTCTTGGAGCGGGCGAACGAATCCAGGCCAATATTACAAGTGAAAACATTCTCCTCGGTGTGGCTGGCGGATTCGGCGCCTCGATTCCAAAAGCCGGTCATGTTCACCACAATGGTATGGAGCTCATTCGACTCGGAGAGATGCATGGCGGTATCACAACCCGACTCGAGAATGTTGCAAAGATTTGGCAGGAAGCCGGCTTCAATGTTAAAACCTTTGAAGATATCAATCAGTTGATCTGGGAAAAATTTATTTGTAACGTTGCAATGAGTGGGTCCGCAGCTGCTTTTGATCGAACGCTCGGTGAAGTCATCAACGATCCCATCACTTGGGCCATTGCAAAACATCTTGCAATTGAAGCTTATGAAATTGGCAAGGCCAAAGGCATTCACTTCTCGTTTGACGACCCGGTGTCGTACGTCAAAGACTTCGGCAGCAAAATGCCTGAGGCACGACCGTCGATGTTGCTGGATCTAATGGCTCAACGAAAAACAGAAGTCGACGCGATTAATGGCATGGTGCCAGAGACCGCGAAACATCTTGGCCTTTCCGCACCTTACAACGAAGTAATTACCGCCATTATCATGGCTAAGCAATCTGATTTTTAAGTATCTTTTACGATCGCCGCACAAATCGGTTCGGAAGTTAAAAAGACACTTCACCAATTGCGTCTTTCACTGACGTTTGAAAAGAGTGTACGCCTTTTTCATGGCGGGGGCTCAGTGGCCCCGGCTCATAACCACCCGACAAATAGTTTTGATGGGTGGTTAGGCAAATATCAAAATCCTGCTCAATTACCGCAATGTTGTTGGCGATGATCTCCTCACGGCCCGGGCTGTTAGCACTTGACACATCAGTAAAATAGAAATCGTAAACAAGCTCGGTTTTGTTCTCCGATATGGGATTAATTCTTGAGGTGTTCATACCGCCTTCAAAAAATGACATCGTCCAATTAGGCCACATCCATAACCAACGACCTTTATAAAAAAGATCGCCTCGAGTAGGCGCACTCATGCGTACCAGGTTATCACTTGCGGTTGTCTCAAACTGATCGAAATCAATCGCTTTAAAAAAATCAGGGTGAATGCCTGGGATGTGGTAGCCCTCAACAAAATTATCGGTGTAGATCTTCCAGTTGGCATCAAACACCAATCGGCGTCTTTCAACCCATTGAAACTCCTCGATTTGATCGTCCCGGACTTCGGCCAACAGATCACCGAGTTGAGTTGTCAGATTGGTGGATTTTTTTATGCAAACAAATACCAGTCCCCGCCAGATCTCAATCGCTAATGCATAAAGCGGCCAGTCGTCTAAATTTAATTTTTCTTTTTCCTCAAACCATGGGGCTCGCGTCAGCACGCCATCAAGGCCATACACCCAGTTATGATATGGACAGCGAATCGACCGACACCGGCCTTGACCCTCGCTTAACAAAACCGCGCCCCGGTGACGACATAGATTCCGGAAGGCGCGAAGGTCCCCCGAGTCATCACGAATTACAAAAATTTTTGTGCCGGCAATATCCAGCGTAAGATAATCACCCTTCTCCTTAAAAAAACTGACGGGTGCCACCGGCTGCCAACTCGCATCAAAAATATGCTGGCGCTCTAATGCATAAATGTGAGGCTCAGTGTAGTACCGGGCGTCGAGATTTTTCTTCAACTCGCTCATCTCAAAAATTCGCCTTCATCAAACGTGATCTCAAGCTAGGTCCCACAAAAAGTAGCCTGGACGACTTCCTCAGGACGCGGTGGCTTTTGGTATTCGCAAGCCTGTGGCTGATCAGCAAATGGCTGTGTTAAGACGGTATGCAGTTTTTCAAATAACGAAAAATCATTATGGTCTTCGGCTGCACGAATCGCTTGCTCGATTCGGTGATTTCGAGGAATAAACGCAGGATTGACCAACTGCATATCGACACATCGCTTAACCGCATCACTTGACTCTGCCGCGAGCCTTTCGCGCCAACGATCAACCCACTGATCAAATGCCGATCCGTCTTTAAAAAGAGCTCGAACCGCGTCATCTTCATCGCTTGATTGGTTAGCTAACGAAGACAGTCCCCGAAACACCAATGTGAAATCCGCATCTTGGTCCGCCATTGTGCCCAGTAACTCCGTCATGAGCACTGCGTCATCTTGTTGAACCGTCCCGAGCCCCAGTTTTTTTGCCGCGCCAACGTTATACGCGGTTTCAAATTTCTGGGGAAAAGTATTAATCAAATCCTGAGCGAGTTCGACTGCTTTTTCGCTGTTTTCATCAATCAGTGGAATCAAAGTCTGCGCTAAACCGGCAAGATTCCAGTGGGCTATCGGCGCCTGATTGGAATAAGCATATCGACCCTGCTGGTCAATTGAACTGTAAACGGTGTTTGGATCATACGTATCCATGAACGCGCACGGTCCATAGTCAATGGTTTCCCCGCTCACTGAGGTGTTATCTGTATTCATCACCCCGTGAATGAAGCCAATTAACTTCCATTGCGCGACAAGAGCCGCCTGAGCATCAATCACACTCTCCAGCATTGCCAAACAGGGCCGCTCGTATTCGCGGGCATGCGGGTAGTGTCGATCAATCACATGATCCGCCAGGGTTCGAAGTGCATCAAGATCCTGGCGGCCGGCAAAAAACTGAAATGTGCCCACTCTTATATGGCTTCTTGCGACCCGGGTTAAGACGGCGCCGGGCTGCAACACTTCTCTTCTTACGTTTTCGCCCGTCGTCACAGCGGCCAAGGCACGAGTCGTCGGCACCCCCAACGCGTGCATGGCCTCACTCACGATATATTCCCTTAATATTGGCCCAAGCGCCGCCCGGCCGTCTCCGTTTCTCGAAAACGGCGTGCGCCCGCTGCCCTTAAGCTGTACATCCCGGCGGACCCCGCCCCCATCAACCACCTCTCCAAGCAAAATCGCGCGCCCGTCACCAAGTTGAGGCGACCAACCCCCAAACTGAAATCCCGCATAGGCCATCGCCAAGGGCTCTGAGTCCGCCGGTAATTTATTGCCCGCAAGCACCTGAGCGCCTTCTGGTGATCTTAGAAAATCAGGATCAAGGTTTAAGGAAACCGCGAGATCCTGATTGACGCGAATAATGCGCGGGTCAGCAACGGGCGTCGGCGAAAGGCGAGCGTAAAAATGCTCCGGCAATCGTGCGTAGGAGTTATCAAATCCAAATAATGGCGCGTTCAAAAGAGACTCTGTGAGTTTGTTTTAAAAAGATGTTTTTAATTGAAAATTACCGCGGTTTTAGTCTATCCGCTCCTAATCCCATCTAACAGATACGACGTGCTTTTTTGAGCCCAGGCAAAAACCGCACAAAACCATTTCATTGGCTACATAAACCCTATGATTTAGGTAGTTTTTAGGTGAGCTCACTTCCTATCGCCTTAGCCCAAAGCCGTGCCACAAACTGCTTGGTGAGAACCTTGTATCTAAACATATGTCAGGTTAAAATTTTGGGCTCAAGCCATTTTTAACCGTCTCTGAATTTTAACGCGTTCAGACGTCTTGTTAGTGACCAAAAAAAGGGGGAGTCCATGTTTAAAACAGTTTTTAATAACGCCATCATTCGATCGGCTGTTGCGGGTCTGACTGTGATGGGATCCGGAACCTTCGCATCCGCGCAGGATTCAGGTGTACCCTCGATGGAGATTCTGAAGAATATCTATCCGGGCAAAGCCTACTCGCCTTATGCCAAAAGATCGTTCCCCAACAATGTCTACTGGGGTGAGGCGCATGTTCACACAGGCTATTCTCTCGACGCCGGTTTGTTTGGAAATACAACGGGTCCCGATACCGCTCTGCGTCTGGCACGCGGCGAACAGGTCATGTCATCGACAGGTCAACCTCTTAAGCTGAGCCGGCCGCTGGATTGGCTGGTGGTGACCGATCACTCTGACCTGATGGGAATCGCGACCGATATCCAAAATGGAGCGCCAAACATTGTGGGGGATCCAAAGGGTAAGCAATGGGCCGATGGGTTTGCAAAAGGAGGAGCGGCGGCGGGTGAAGCGGCGTTCGATTTGATCGGCGCTTTTTCACAAGGAACCATTCCAAAGCAAATGCTGGAGGACTACAGCCCAGGCTCCCCTATTTACAACAGCGTTTGGGAAAAAACGGTTGATTTTGCCGATTACTACAACGAGCCTCATCGATTTTCAGCGTTCATCGGGTTTGAATGGACGTCAGTCCCAAAAGGAATGAACCTGCACCGTAATGTCATTTTGCGTGACAGCGGCATTCGCGGCAAACAAGTGACCCCACTGACCACCCAGGCACCAGTAGGAACAACAAACCCGCTGGATTTATATCAGTGGCTTGAAGATTACGAAGAAAACACAGGGGGTCAGGCGATCGCCATCTCCCACAACGGCAATCTCTCAAATGGCTGGATGTTCCCGATGGAAGGGACTTATGCCGGTGGGACTGTCGACAAAAACTATGTGGAGCTCAGAGCGAAGTGGGAGCCGCTTTACGAAGCCACACAGATGAAAGGCGACGGTGAAGCGCATCCGTTGCTGTCACCTGACGACGAGTTCGCTGACTATGGCACTTGGGATGTCGGCAATCTCGATCTCACCCAGCTTAAAACGCCAGACATGTTGCAGCGGGAATATGCTCGAGAAGCCCTGAAAAACGGACTTCTGCTTGAAAAGAAATTCGGCACCAACCCCTATAAGTTCGGCATGGTGGGCGGTACCGATACCCACACGTCATTGACGACTGCAGAAGAAGAAAACTACTTTAGTAAGTCGACTAGCGTGGAGCCATCCAAAACTCGTGTCTCACATCCGTTCGTGAAGACAGAGCTTGCAGCCTTCGAAGGCGATGCACTCTTGGCTTCGGGTTACCAGGCAATCTGGGCGACGGAAAATACGCGCGAAGCGCTTTTTGATGCAATGGAGCGTAAAGAGACGTACGCGACCACAGGTTCACGTATGACCGTACGATTCTTTGGTGGCTGGAACTTTAACGAGAACGACCTTCGCAGCCGTCAGCTTGCATTTGTTGGATATGAAAAAGGCGTGCCCATGGGAGGTGACATGTCGAGCGCTCCGACTGGCAAGGCGCCCACATTTATGGCTTATGCCTTGCGTGATCCAATCGGTGCAAACCTGGACCGTATTCAAATCGTGAAAGGTTGGCTGGATGCCAACGGTGAGACCCAAGAAAAAGTCTATGACGTTGCCTGGTCTGGCGATCGTGAACCCGATTCAAATGGAAAAGTGGGGCCCGTGGGCAATACCGTGGATATCGAAGCCGCCAACTGGACCAACACAATTGGCGCATCTGAACTGCTATCCGTTTGGACAGATCCTGACTTTGATGCGAACTTGAGTGCGTTTTACTATGTGCGGGTGATTGAAATCCCGACGCCACGCTGGGTGCTGTATGACCAGCTTCGCTTAGGCGCTGAAGTTCCTGAAGGGGCCGAGCTAATCCATCAGGAACGTGCGTACACATCACCGATCTGGTATTCACCATCAAGTTAATGAGTTTGAGCGGGGTGACGGATGTTGCCCCGCTCAAACATTTATAAATCGATGCTTATGTAAAGATGCTTTAGTTTCGGTCTATTTATCTCTAAAGTGACGTCTTTCTTTAGATCTGATTGTGGAAATCCCCTACCATGGCTGTCTCTTTCTTGCGGCAACCGCTGCTGCACTTTTTTATCATCGGGGCCGGGCTATTTGCCCTGTACTCTTTTGTAGACGATACGCCTCAGACTCCTAATCGCCCCAGCATTATCGTATCCGTACAGGATGCCCAGTGGCTTGCCTCCCAATTCAGGTCCATGCGTAACCGACCCCCATCCCAGCCGGAACTAGAGACCCTCGTTGACGCTTTTGTGCGACAGGAAATTTATGTTCGTGAGGCTTTGGCGTTGGGATTGGATCAAGGCGACAGCATCGTCCGAAAACGCTTAAGTCAAAAAATGGAGTTTCTAACTGAAGCGGGAGCCGAGGCGTCCTTCGTAGACGATGCCATGCTAGAGGCTTATTTCAAAGATAACCCGGAACGCTATCGTAGCGCTTCGCGAGCAGGATTCTCGCAAATTCTTTTACCGGAACCCGCAACCGAATCTATGCCGGACATTCTAAAAAAGCTGGCAAACGGTGATGACTTTAATCTTCTCGGCGCAAGAACATTGTTGCCTGCAATGGTGTCGCCACTAACCAAGCAAGTCGTTGATAGTTCATTTGGGACAGGTGTGTTTGAGCAGATCGTAGCACTAGAGCCCGGCACATGGAGTGGCCCTGTTAGATCTGGATATGGGGCCCATCTTGTACGCCTTGATTCCCTCGTTCCGGGGTCTGTGCCGGCCTTTGAAACTGTGCGTGGGCGTATCGAACAGGAATGGCGGCGCGATAAAGCAAATGAACTCAGGCTTGATCGACTCGCACAGCTTCGCAGTCAATATCACATTGAAACACCTGACTTATCCTTAATACTTTCGCAGTGAAAAAAGTTATCGCGAGTGTTTTTGCCGGTTTCATCGGGTTTTTACTGGCTTCGTCCTGCTATGGACACGCCCTGGAACCCGGATATCTTGAAATCATCCCGATCGAAAATGAGCAGTGGCAAGTGGCCTGGCGTAAGCCGCAGGTCAATGGAAAGGCAATGGAAATTGACGCCGTTCTGCCGGAAAGCTGCACCCCGCGTCGAGCGCCCAGCTCCCGGTTTGACGGTCGAGCCTATGTCAGCGGCTGGATTGCAAACTGCACAAAAAAAATCTGGGACGGTGAAGTCTTTATCGAGGGTTTAAACCGTACGGCGACCGATGTTCTGGTTCGCTTTATTCCAGGGTCCGGGCAAGCGGCCGTAAGCCTGCGACTGACACCCAGTTATCCGTCTGCTCGTTTACCACCGGTGCAAACGGCCTGGACAATCCTGACGAGCTATATCGCACTTGGATTCGATCATATTTTAGGCGGGATCGATCATCTTTTATTTGTTTTTGCATTGTTCTTGCTCGTGCCTAATCGCCGGAACTTAATTTGGGCAATTACGGCATTTACGGTGTCCCATAGTATTACTCTAGCGTTAGCTGCGTTAGGCTGGCTATCGGTGCCTACGCCTCCAGTCGAAGCAGTGATTGCGCTTTCGATTGTTTTCTTGGCTGTTGAAATTGTGACAAAAAATAACGCCCAACAAACCCTGATGCAGCGCTCTCCATGGCTTGTGGCTTTTGCGTTTGGTCTCCTGCACGGACTCGGCTTCGCGAGCGCTTTACAAAAAATCGGACTTCCTCAAAATGAGATTCCGCTTGCACTGCTTGCCTTCAATTTGGGGATTGAATCCGGTCAATTAATTTTTGTCGCTTGCCTGTTGGTCATTGCGTACCTCATTCAAAAACTGCACTCATTAAGAGCCTTTCCTGAAGCGATAATGGGTCAAACCGGAAATCTATTAGCGGGATACATGATTGGTGGTGTGGCCGCCTATTGGACCATTGAGCGTGTCACCACTTTTTTTATCTAGCTTTATCTAAACCGGTTACTTAACGATCAAAGATCTACTTATCTCAATCAAGTTCTCAAGTCTGATCTAAAAAACTCGCGGAAAAACCGAACACTCGAGTCGACCGCGATCGACTAATTCTTCGCCCCGCTCGTTGGGATTGCACTCCCATTTTTTATCGACATATCGTGCGTCATCGCCAAACCAATGCGTACAAATAACTCGACGACGTCGGTTTTTTTGTGGATTCCCGGGCGCACTATGATGAGTACGAAAGTTCAAAATGGCACAGTCACCGGCTTTCATGGGGGCAATCGCAACCTCGAGCCCGTTAGGCTCAGTATCCCAATTCGGCGGGCTCGGATCTTTCTGGTCCCGCATTCCTTTGTTCGTAAAAAAATCAATACCTTTAAAGTTCTCTTGAAGCTTATGCGAGCCCAGCGCAAACCGAAGCGCAGCCTCTTCCGGCACATCATCTAACGCCATCCAGACATTGCAGACCTGGGTTCCCGAGACCGGCCAATACGCTTCATCGTAATGCCAGGGTGTTTCCGCAGGCGTACCCGGCTCCTTCACAATCGCCATATCAAAGTAAAGTAAAAGCTCTTTTGAACGCATCACTTTTTTTGCAAGGCGAGCCGCGGGCGATTCAAACGTTAATTTCCTGAATGAAGGCAACCGACGCCACAAAAAAGTATCAAAAAAGAAAAGGCTTTTGCCGTCTTTAACAGCATGATCCTCTCGAAGTTCGCTTTTAGCCGCGGTACTGATGGCTGCAGCCACGGCGCGACGGCCATGAGCCACCCACTGGGGATCAAACGCATTTTGAATACAAACAACGCCATCGCGCTCATAGGCATTGATTGCAGCCGCGGTGGGTAGGCCGTCTTTACCAAGGGAGTATCGCTTAAGCGTTTTCATGGTTTTTAACTGCCTTGCTATTCCATTGGCTCACGCGTCTGAGTTTTTTCTATCACTACTTTATGGAAACGGGCTTTGTATCGGCAACCAGCAGCTTCCAGCCTTCAGCTGGCGTGCCTGAAAGATCGAGATTTTCAGCGAGCCAGTACAGTCGATCGGTATCCTGCCCTTCAGCCGTGCAGTATCGGTCCTGCAAATAAAACGGCGGAATCGACTGATAATAAAGTCTTGCGCGCACCGACTCCGGCACGCCTTTGATCTGATCAATTGGCACCTCGTAAATCAATGAATCCCCACCTGGACCACCACCAGCGTAATCAGGATCATCATCAACAGCCACGGATCCCGCGCTTTCTGCCAAGCGGGCATCGGCGCCAAGCGCAGTCGAAATAGCGGTACGCTCAGCCAGTGACAAGTAGCCATCAGGCAGTAATCGATTGTCTTTTACCTCGCTACAAATCGATAAAAAGCTTGTGGTGAGAGAGCCCTCGGGCTTTGCATCGTCGCCGCAACTTACGGTATCTCGATTAGGCGGCGCCGCTGAGAGCGATTGATAAATCTGCGCCTGATGCTCCTTAGAGATCTGCTTAAAATGTGGCTGATGAGGGCGCTTCAATCTATCAGGCGGGACGGTGCAATTCGGGCCCCACCAGACTTCGCCCGCTATGGGGTTATCGTCTGGCCCCACAAGGCGGCCAATACTATCTGTACGTCCGGATGCCCAGAGCACGGCACCGTTTGAGTCAAGAACCTCAAAGGTAATAAACGCACGACGAAAACCCACGCCAGAAGGGAATTTGTGTCCCACTTTATTATTGACCCGGACATCAACGCTTAAGGCTTTATCGCTATGGTCAATAGCGCCAATCGAGATATCAGCCGTGTCATTCATCGCGGTTTCATAAATAAATCGCTCGGTTGCCGCAGCAGGGTCTAACCCTTTGGCAACCATCATCGGATCCTGAGACCTCAAACCCAGTAATTCTGGAAACTGTCGCGCCATGCTC
>Ga0233439_10001153_pt1 | contig 35112 bp, 29 predicted proteins | sample SI_123_September_6_FD_182713 | JGI IMG/M metagenome (GOLD analysis project Ga0233439, IMG submission 182713) | Seawater microbial communities from Saanich Inlet, British Columbia, Canada - SI_123_September2016_100_MG | ecosystem: Environmental > Aquatic > Marine > Inlet | place: Canada: British... | reverse complement strand
CCACACGGCCACCAGCCAATGCCCACCCCACGACCAACAGGAAAGCCATTCTTGCTGGCCTTCACTGGTCGGTTGTACTCGTCAGAAGCCTTTACAGCTTCGAGCATCTCGACGATTCCAATTCGTGCGTACTCTTCGTCATCAACGTTTGAATCGCCAGTCTTTGAGGCGTTCTTGATGCGGAAGTCGATCGGATCCATGCCGATCTCACGAGCCAAATCATCCAACGTCGATTCGCCACAGAAAGTAGCGACGGTAGCACCCGGTGCGCGGTATGCCGCAACACGAGGAGCGTTCGTTACAACGTCATATGCATCAACCTTAGAATTTTCAGGTTGGTAGCAAGCAAATATCGTCTGCATTCCTCGAAGAACTGGCGATCCCGGGAATCCACCCGCACCGAATACCAATCGAGATTGAGCAGCTTTCAGTACGCCATCTTTGGTCGCACCCATCTTCACGGTGACAACCGCACCAGATGCAGGGCCCGTGGCTTTGAGAACTTCTTCTCGTGTGAGAACAATCTTTACCGGCTTACCGGATTTCTGAGAAAGAATTGCAGCAACAGGCGTAACACGTGGAGTGTTCTTGGCTCCGAACGCTCCACCAACTTCGAGCGGAATAACCCTGATCTTGCTGACATCGACACCGAGCAGGTTCGACATGTTCTGCCTAAGCGGGAACGAACCCTGAGAGTTCGCCCAAACTTCGATTCGACCATCGTTGTGCCAGTGAACGGTTTCCGCTTCAGGCTCTAGGTAACCCTGATGAACGAGAGCGGTTCGGTAAGTTCGTTCAACAACAACGTCGGATTCTTCAAATCCCTTTTCGACATCGCCCTTGCCACCTTCCATGTGACCAGCGATGTTGCTTGGAGCATCTGCCGATCCAGAAAGTGAAGTTGCGATTAGACCTTCGTGAAGAAGCGGAGCATCCTGCGCCATTGCCTCGATAGGGTCGGTCACTGCGGGAAGAACTTCCCACTCGACCTTGATTCGTCGAGCTGCCTCTTCGGCAATATGAATATCGGTTGCTGCTACGGCCGCAACGGGGTGGCCTTCGAACAAAGCCTTACGTCGCCCCATAATCAGGTTGGCTAGGAACTGAATTCCAATCTCAACCTCACCAGTGTCGACATCGCCTGTGACATCAGACGGGAAGTCTGCTGCGGTACAAACAGCCTCAACGCCAGCCATTGCTTCTGCTTCCGATGTGTCGATCGACACGATGCGAGCGTGGGCGTGCGGACTTCGGACTATCTTTGCAAACAGCGAGCCCTTTGCGGTGAAGTCGGCTCCGAAAATAGCCTGACCAGTGACCTTCTCGTCACCATCAACTTTTCGGTATCGCTTACCAAATTGCTTGAACTCGAGTCCGTCGGCGTTAGATCTAATTTCAGTAGTCACAAAAAGTCTCACTAAATGGCAAGTATTTGTTCGATAGTTTTGCGCTTCGGGTCAGGAATGATCCAAACGTAAGGCGCGACCGCCACTCTACCACCAATATCAGGCTCGAAAAGGGTTAACTAGGCAGCGTTTTCAGAATGCCGTTGGCGAACTGCTACGTGTCTACTTACGAGGAGTGCGTTCGGCTTCAAACGTTTCGTGATCTGGCACATCTTCGCCAACCACCCAAAGCCAGTAGTAACAGCCCATTTCACCCATGAATTTGAACTGCTTACGAAGGTCCCCTACGAGATCCCAAAATGAATCGTGAGAACGCAGATATTTTTGGAACGATCCAAACTCGTCTTCAAGCTCGATCATCTTGCGAGCGTTGTCGGTAATCGCCTGAAGCTTCCGCCGATTGCGAATCACGCGCTTATCGTCGGTCAGCGCATCAACCGCCGATTCGTCCATCGATGCGACTGCACCAATCTGAAAATCATGGAACGCCTCGCGAATAGTCGGCCATTTCGCTTCGACTACTTTCCACGACATTCCACTCTGGAACACAGCTTTGGTCTGAATCTCCAGATAATCATCTAATTTCTCAGGAACGATTTGATCTGGTGCTACTCCTGCTGGCATAACTCACTCCCACTCACTTCACACACGATATTCTGTCCACATAGGATGCTGTGTAGCCGAAAATCGATTCCAATTACGACGCACCTACACTTCGACGAAGATTATCCTGTTCCGCTAACAACTCCCACTATGCCCGGCACGCTGCCCTAACCATGACCCAGCAGATCTCGCCTTCCAATCCAATACCAATTCAAAGCGAATTCGATCGTCAATTCGCGACAGGTCTTCACTCAAGTGCATCTCTCGCGGTGTTCAAGGACGGCAAACAGGTAGTCGATCTCACACGCGGAGCACTTCACGCATCGCCGCTGTTTAGAGTCTTCTCAATGGGCAAGCCACTCGCCGCTGCCGTTCTGTGGCGATACAAAAATCGGGGCCTGCTTGAATGGGACACCCCGGTCGCAGAGTTCTGGCCAGAGTTCGGAACACGCGGTAAATCCGGCGTAACTATCAAGCACGTGCTTGCACATTCGGCGGGTCTCGCCTCGTCAGATTCCATCCCGCAGGCCGACTACTCGGACTGGGGTCGAGTTATCTCGCACATCGAAGATATGACTCCTGCGACAGAGCCGGGCTCGACTGTTCACTACCACTCAAGAACGTTTGGCTGGCTTGTCGGCGAAATCGCTTCACGAATATCGGGCTTAACTTTCGACGAAGCGTTCGCACGAGAAGTAACACTTCCGCTCGGCCTAAAAACCACTTCGTTCAGTATCGACCAATCTGACTTCGGGCGATTAGTTCCTGTTGATGCCAGCGACGATTGGCCAGACTCAAACATTCTCAAAAACATCAATTCCATACAGCGCGCGCAAACCATGATGCCGGCTGGATCGATGATCACCACTGCCCACGACGTTGCAAAGTTCTACTCAGCGATCTCCAGCAAGGGCAAACTCAACGGTGTTCCGTGGTTGTCAGAAGACGTTGTGCACGAAGTTACTTCGCTTCACGCCGAAGGGCCTGATGCTGCATCTGGCAACTACTCGCGTGTCGGGCTAGGAGTACGACTCCCGTCTACACCGCCCAACCAATACGCCAGCACTAACGACACCGACACTGTGGGTCACGGCGGCATGGCAACTTGCACCGGCTGGGCAAGCCTCACAGAAAACATATCTGTCGCTTACATCACGAATCGCTTGCAGCTCGGAGCACCTAACAAGGCACGACTCCACGACATGGCGAAGGTTGTTCGTGAAACGCTCCCCTCAATCGAGCTTGAACAAGTCAGCAGTCTAGATTCCTCGCTTAAAGAATCCAAAATTCCTCAACGTGTTTGGCCGGGCAAAGAATGGGAAGTATCCGAACCCGAAGAGCTCGGATTCAATCGAGAAAAACTATCCGAAGCGGGTCGTTACCAATCTGAAATAGCAGTAGACCAGCCCTACAGAATCCTAATTTCTCGGCATGGCAAAATCGCTGCTGAATGGGTATTCAGGTCCGATCCCACAGGACAAGCACACCAAGCGTCTGCTTCGAAGTCCACCTTCTCGTCGATTCTTGGAATCGCCATCGAAGAAGGCGTGATCAAATCTGAAAACGACCGAGTAGCCGACTACTACCCCGAGATGCTCGACGTAGCAGCGGGAGAAGGTCCAAAAGAAGGCCGATACGCCTTCCCTGAAAACTCAGACATCACGTTCAAACAGCTAATTGGAAACACATCCGGATACATGAAGCCCGGCGAAGCTCCCGGAAAAAAATTCAACTACCAAACGTTTGGGATGAACATACTCACCCATGCCGTCGCTTCGGCTTACAGCCTCTATAAAACTTCCAAGCCAGAGCAAGGTGCAGGATTCGGAACACTTACCGAATGGAAAATACGAAATCTTATCGACGGTATCTGGTCGTGGAAGTACGGCAATTTCGATATGCACGATGAAGCCAAGCTAGGCGTTTTCGGCTACATGACTTCGTACCAAATGTCGCTTAGAGATATGGCACGTATGGGCTTGTTATGGCTAAACAAAGGCAACTGGAACGGCACACAAATCATTCCGGAAGCATGGATGAACAAAGCCACTAAAGTTTCAGACGAAATTCTAGAAAACGAACCTCAATCACGACACGTCTACGGTCTAGGTTTTTGGTGCAACGACCAAGCGCAGGTATGGCCCGATCTGCCACGTGATTCGTTCGCAGCTAGCGGCGCTGGCAATCAACACATTTGGGTGTGCCCAAGTCTCGATCTAGTAGTCGCCCAATCGCCCGGTATTTATCCGTCCAGAGGAGCGTTCGACTCCGACGAGCAAGTTGAAGATCGTCGAGCTATGCAGGGACTACTCGGCAGAATCGTCGATTCAATCGGTTAGAACGATTGCAAACTGCGCATAGCTCGTTCTCAGTTCGTACGTCGATAATGCTGGGGCGACTGATAACCTGCGGCGACTATCTGATCGTAAATTCGCTTGAGGACACTTAATGTCTGATCGATTCTTTGCACTTAGTATCGCCGGTGGCCGCGGTGAACGACTCCGCCCGCTTACCGACAATCGCCCCAAGCCAATGGTCGAAATCAACGGCAAGCCGATAATCGGCTATCAAGTCGACTGGATGCGTGCTCAGGGCGTAACCGACGTCGTATTCCTCACCGGATACATGGGCGGAATGATCCAAGACTACTTCGGCAACGGATCGGAACACGGGATCACCGCACACTACTCAAGCGAAGAAACTCCGCTGGGTCGTGGCGGGGCGATCAAGCAAGGGCTGTCGCAGGTTCCACAGGACGCAAAAAATGTCCTCGTAGCCAATGGTGACATCATCACGAATCAACCCCTCGCGCCGATCACCGAACTCCACGAAAATTCGGGAGCGGTCGGAACAATGATGCTGGTTCCATACCCAAGTCAGTACGGCGTTGTTGAATCCAACGATGAGAACATCGTGACCCAGTTCATCGAAAAGGGCAGTCTGCCATTCTGGATAAACGCCGGTGTGTACCTGTTCGATCGACAGATCGAATCATTGCTGCCTGACATTGGTGATCACGAAACGTCGACGTTCCAAGATCTTGCAAAACAAAGCAAGCTTTCGGCATATCACTCTGAAATGGCGTGGACCAGCATAGAGAGCCCGAAGGATCTGAGCGACATAACAGCACAGATCAACGAAGGCCGTCTCATCCTATCCGGAATCTAAGCGAAGCTAGTAGCCCGTTTAGTTACTCGCCCTCGGCGAACAACGTCAGCATGTCGTGTCGTGAAACCATGCCGACTGGCTTGCCGTCTTCTACAACAGGCAAGTGGTGCGACTCAGTTTCCACCATAAGCTTCGCTACCTCAGCAAGGTGCGTATCAGGTGAAACGGTCGGAGCGTTATCACGCATCGCATCGCCAACCAACTTGTCACGAGTGCTCTTGATTACTTCCTCGATGTTTTCAGGATCACCGAGTTCGCTTCCGAGCACTCTCAATACAGTTTGACGAAGGTACGGAAGAACGGTTTCTTCAGGAATGTATTTTGATTCCGAGAGCAATCCAACGTACTGCCCGTCGCCGTCAACGACAGCCAATGATCCCACGTTGTTATCGAGCATGACTCTCGCAGCCGCGGCGACTGTCTTATCGGACGTGATAGTCACGACTGGTGCGGTCATTATTTCGTTTGCGAGTTTAGTGAGCATTGAGCCACAAATTCTCCGTCAGATAGATCGGCAGGCGAGTTGAGATTCTTATTCATCACTATAACGCCGGACGCGTCAATCCAGCATGATTCTCAAACACTAATTCGCCAAACAGTCGAAGTGAATATCAAGCAGGCTGTAGAGCCAAAGCTTCTCGAGCGAACCTGGCAACCTTGATTGATGCAACAGGAATGTTCTCTGAGCTGGTGTCGACGATGATGTCGTACAAGCTGTGGTCATCTGGCGCAGCACCGTGCACATCGCCAAAGTACTCACGCTGAAGCTTTTCACGGCGTTCGATGATGCTCTCGGCATCAGAAACCGATTTCAAGCCTTCTCGCTTCATAATCCGCTCAACACGGTCTTCCCAAGAAGCGAATAGCCCAACCTTCAATGCAGTCCGCTCACCAGCCTCTACAACGCCTGCTCGATGAACAAGAACTGTATTGCCAAGATCGAACAGATTATCGACGGTGGTCGACTCGTTAGTTTCAGATTGTTTTGCGGCAGGTCCGTCGCTGTCCCAAGTAAGTGGGAGCAGCAATGCTTCAGGAACGTTGAAATATGGATCGCCAGCCGCATTACCGAGTGCGAAACCGGAAACAGCTCGTTCAACAATCGCCCAGAATCTATCTGTAAGACCTACTCGAGCAATTTGCTTACCGTCCGTCAGGGTACGTGGCAGAGCAATCCGATCGACATAGTCGAAATCGAACATCCTCGCAACGCGCTTGCCCAGTTCAGGGCCTCCAGCGCCAATATGCCCATCAATAGTTATTACAGACATCTCAGCTCCTTCCTATACACACGGCTTACGAACCCACGCCATTCTCACTCGTACTGCTCTCGTTTGAGTGCAAATCTGCATCCTCATCCGAGAATTCGAGAGAAGTTCTAAACAACTTCCACATCGAAACTGCGTTCTCACCAAGTGGGTGTGTCGAAGGATCGAACAACCACCTAGTCACTGCTGACTGGATCATACCGAAAAAAATCATCGCTGCGGCGTCTGGCAGCACAGATTCGTCGATTTCATCTCTTTCAATACCTTGAGAAATGATCTCGGCGACTAGCGATAGGTATTTTTCCACCAAACGTCGTCCAGCGGAACGAACTCTCGGCTCTTCAAATTGAGCCGCTTGGGCAATAACTACGAACGATATTCCCTGTCGCAACTCAACATACGAAACGTGAAGCTGCAACATGTGCTCGAGACGCTCTAGCGCGTGTCGATCAGAACGTGTTGCTCGCGATATCGCCTGAAACAGTGATTCTTCAACTTCTTGAATTAGAAGCAGTATCACTTCTTCCTTAGATGCAACATGTCGGTAAATCGCTGCTTCCGTAACACCCACCCTCGAAGCAATACCTCGAATAGTGAGCGCGTCTACACCGCCACTCGCGATCAAATCGCGTGCAGCTTCGACAATCTGATGTTGTCGAGTTTGGTGGTCCAGCCTTGTACGTGTTGCCATAAGAAATTTTTCGCTCAACCAAAGGTTGATAGACTCTATGTTAGTGATCGTTTACATACTTAGCAAATATTCGTGGCATTCCACTACTAAGAAGTAAATACATCGAGACGACATATGCGGAGATAACAATCTGGTGATACGTTCAACAGCGCATATTCAAATCCGCCGCAAATCGATAAATGTCGACCCAACCCAGACCAAATAAACCGTCACATAAGCACGAGCGCTTACATGCGCTCCGACACCACCCAACCTTACGGTGGATCGATGCCAAGTTTGTCCATCGCCCACGTATTTATCTAGTCCAGTCATTACTGGCAGGTCTAGCGTTGGTTGGAATTCTTATCGCTGAAGACGCTCTCACCAATGGAGCAGTGGTAGCCGCAGTCGCCAGTTCAGTAGCGATAGTATTTTTCGTACCTCACTCGGTGGCATCAAAGCCATTCAGGCTCATTGGGGGGCACGTCGCGGCAATTGCTGCCGCACTCTGCACCGTTGGAATAATGATGCTGCTTCCGGATGCTGTAGCCGGTAACCAATTGGTTATTCACACGCTGCAGGGAGCTTCGCTCGCTCTTGTGATTCTGTTCATGACGATCACCAACACTGAACACGCACCTGCCGCAGGCACCGCACTTGGCCTGGCAACTTCGGTTCCGCTCAATTCCGTGATATTCATTCTTTCGTCGGCACTAATCATTTCGGTGATTCGAATAATCCTTTATCGCCGACTCCACAACCTGATTTAAACAGAAACGGCTCCGAATATTTCATCGGAGCCGTTTCAATTTATTCAATTCAGGAAAGTTCTAAGAACCGCCGTTTGGGTCGCTCAAGAACTTCAACAGATCGCTATCTGGGTCGATGATGACCGTAGTCTGCGAATCCATGAATACCTTGTACGCCTCAAGCGAACGCCTAAAGCTGTAGAAGTCGGGGTCTGCTTCGAGTGATTCAGCAAGAATCGTAATCGCTTGCTGCTCAGCCTCACCCCTCAGAAGAGCCGATGTACCTTCCGCAGTCTCAAGAATAATGTTGACCTGTCGGTCGACATCAGCCCTGATCTCGGAATCAGCCTGAGTTCCCTCAGCCCTAAGACCACTGGCAATTCGTTCACGTTCTGCTTCCATTCGGGCGAAGACGCTAGTCTCGATGTCCGGCGGGAAGTCAGCGCGCTTGATACGAACGTCAATGATCTCGATTCCAAGCGCTTCAATCACGCTGGCAGAGTAAGTGATCGAGAAACCGTCGAGCGCAGCAGGATTGGCATCATTTGCCAACATAGCCAACTCTTCATCAGTCGCCGGTCGTGAACGCAATGTGTCGCTTGTGTCTTCGTCAATGAATACAGAAACGGCCGGGTGGTCCAACGAACCGTAGTCACGGAACAGGTCGCCACGTGAAACTTCAATTCGGTTACTAGCTTTAGTAACACGGTTCATGATGTCTTCACGAGTCTCAGAAATCACTTCATGCTGAAGATCCTGAGCTACTTCCTGTCGAAGCTGAGCGTTGACGATGTCACCAACACGAGCGTCAGCACCAGACTCGTTCCTCAGGTTCTTGAAGAACACGAGAGGATCAACAATTCGGTACCTTGCATACGAGTCGATAACCAAGTTTCGTTTGTCGGCAGTTAGGAGCGAAGCTGGAGCAACGTCAACACGAAGCAAACGCTTATCGAACCTAGTTACCTGCTCAGCAAACGGAGTTTTCACCTGTAGACCAGGCGAACGGTGAGATCGTTTGAATTCACCAAATCGAGTAACAATCGCAACCTGCGTCTCGTCAACCACAAACAGTGTCTGAGGAATTACGATGACCGCTGCGATGATAATCACGATCAGCGGGATAGTGAGCTTAGCCATTACTGTGCTCCTCCCGCTCCAGAGATCGTATTCCCGCCCGAGCCATCAAGTGGCAAGAACGGCAGAACGCCAGTGTCCGAGAGAATGAACTTAGTGACACCCGGCAAAATCTCCTCTATAGCTTCCAAATACAGACGCTGGCGAGTGATATCTGGCGACTGGAGGTAACCCTCTAAAATCGCATCGAAACCATCGGCTTCACCCTGAGCACGTGCAATACGACCCTGTTTGAAACCTTCAGCAGCCTCGGTGATCTTTGCAGCCTCACCAGTCGCCTTAGGAATTTCAGCAGCTTCGTAAGCTTCAGCAAGGTTGATCAGACGCTCTCGGTCTTCACGAGCACGAACAACGTCTTCAAATGCAGACTGCACTTCAAGTGGCGGGTTCACATTCTGCAGTAGTACCTGCAGAACATCGATTCCAGTGTTGTAGTCACTCGCAAGCTCTCGCATCTTGAGAAGAACTTCGGTTTGAACCTGTTCCTTCTCAGTCGTCAGCACGTCGTCAATGTTTCGTGAACCAACAACCTGCCGAAGAGCCGTCTCTGCGATATCACGCAGAGTTCTACCGTCAGGATTACCGGCTCCAACGCCACGATCGGCGTCTCCTGGGTCATCAACTTCAAATAGGAAGCTCTGCAAATCAGCAATTCTGTACTGAACAACCGCCTGCACGTCGACGATGTTCTCGTCACCCGTGATCATTAGAGATTCGTTCGTTACCGATTGAGCAACGGTGAATCCGTCAGCTCCCGATCGGAAACCAAGCTCCATACGGCGGGTAGTTGTAACAGCTACAACGTCTCGCTTGCCGATAGGGCCAGGGTAATGCCAGTGCAAACCACCTGTTGTGGTGTTCTGGAATTTACCAAAAGTCCTCAGAACTGCTTCCTGGTCGGGACCTACAGTGTAGAACCCGGTGCCAGCCCAGATGATCGCAATAACGATCAGTGCTGCAAAAATAAGTCCAACAGAACCCGCTCCACCGATACCCGGAATTTTCGGTAATGATGCCCTTAGGCGTTCAATTACCTCGTCCAGAGTTAGCTGAGCTTCTTGATCCTGTTGAGGAGGCCGATACATCTTGTTATCGGCGACCTGGGTGTCTTCGTGTGACGCCGCCATCGCTTCTCCTCGCACCGGCTGTAATCCAGCCAATACGTTGCGTAGTGTTCGGTTGCTCACAATGATTTTCGCTGATGCGATTTCAGTGCAAGCCTATAAATTTGGTCGACTGAATTTGCAGTCATCCCGAATTGCGTGTGCCAAGTATACCGACGAGTTGAGCTTACGAACTAAGATTCACGCTAACTACAGCTTCAACAAGGCTTCGAATGCGTAATTGCAGTTCAATCACTCTCTTCTTCGAGTTCAATTCCTCGCTCAACAAGCAACTCTTCAAATTCTTGATACGTACCAAGTGGGCGTAACAGCTTCACCATTTCGCCAACAGATTCAACTTGTTCTCGCAAATCCCACATATATCGAGCTATCGGGCTAGTCGATGAAGGGCTCTCAGCGTATGTCCCATGAAACGCGAAATACGCCTGATTTATCTTGCGAATCCTGTAGTTGTGGTCGAGTAGTTCAACTCGACGCGACTCCATATACACCTCAGCTTCGTCAATCTGGCCATCAGCCAGTAACTCATCTGTCTCTCTGCGAGTTTCTCCCATGAACCTGTTAAAGCTGAATTCGTTCGGATCTTTTACAACGTCGTCCTCATCAGCATTCTCATTTGGTTTTGACGCGGTTTCGGGTCGGACAGGTGCAACAAACGGTTCGCCAGTGACTTCCGAATAAACCCGCAAACCAACCTCACGACCAAAAATATCGGCGAGAGTTTCGTTCATTGAACGAATTTCGCCGCCGCCGAAGTAGGCCATGCCCAACGGATGAAAAGTTAGATACGCGTGTAGCCATTCGTGGGAAGCCACATCGACAAGACGTTTTAGATCTGAAGTAGGAATCACGGTTGGATAGCTGGCGAGTCCACCCGTTTGCAGAACTACTGCCGAGATATCGTGCTCGGCTACCAGCTCGCTCTCAATACGTGACATTTCGTCGATCGGAATATCGGGATCGATCAACACGTCTTCGATACGAACAATCTCGTCACGGCGTGATGTAACCAGCAGCTTGGGCGGATCGCCAATCCTAAAATCTACTGGTGGCCAAACGAACGATCCAACAAGGCTGATCTCATCTGAACGAACCACTTCGGCGATGATCTGCTCGAGATATTCTTCTACTCCCGCTCTCAGATCGTTTCGCTCGGAAATGAGACGATCAATATCATCCTGTGCGCTACTAATTGCCGCACTATCGGGTTCAGCCTCTGATGTCACTCGGTTGAGTTCACCCTTGGCAGTGCGTAACTCACCAACAAGTTCAACATAACGATCAAGCGCCGCACGCCGATCAGCCTCGCTAGTTGGAGTCCACGGCAGAACCGTCCAAACACGATGGCCCCACTTATCGAAGAAATTATCGAATTCCCACGAAACCAATCCATAACCGTGATCGAGAGACACAGCAGCAGCCGGGGTATCAAATCGCTTGTCGCCAGAAGGAACTATCCAAGCGAAGAACAGCACAACGATTAGGAAAAAGCGAAATACCCACTTAGATCGCCGACCCAACGGAAACGTAATAAGCCATTCAAGCGTGTTGAACGCGACCATCAACAGTGAACCGATGGTCCACATCAACGACCTATTCACAACTTCCAAGCGAGTAGTAGGCAAACGACAAACCGAGGTTTAGTACAGCGCGTGAAACAACCGTACGAGGCAAAGTAAAAGTAGGGAGCACCGAACTAGAGCGTACCGAAGTTATACGCCGAATGGGCGAATAAGGAGCTTCACGAAGTTCACAAACTTTGCAAATAGGGCCGTGAAGAGTCGACCAAAACTAGCTAGTAGGTCGAGCCCAAAGCGTTTCGTACTGCTCGCCCATAATCAGCTGCGCAAGCTCACGGCGTTCCATACGAACCAGTTCGTTGAAAGCTTTTTCAGCATCTTCAACAGCAGCGGTATAGCCCGATTCTTCGATGCGAGCAACAATTTTGCCCCAAAGACCTGAAGTCTTCATCGCGTCGACGTAGCCGACCCACGGAACGGCAATAATGTCCTGAGGACGAGGTAATCCCGGGCGCATTCGCTTGATAGTTCGAAGGCGATCGGCGATAGATCGGGCCATAGGAACAACACGAACCAATGCCGGTTCGCCTTCCTTTTGCCGAATATCAATCACTACGGATTGACCAAACTTTGGAAAGAACACTGCCAAGACGTCGGCGTTCGAAATGAATTTGAACACCCCATCAACGCCGTTCCCGTAACCAAAATCCAATTTATTACCTCTCGTAGCACGAAGCTCTAGGCGAGCTCGTTGTTTTGCCGAGTGATATCCAGCTTACCTCGTTATCAGGCCAATTAGGCTTTTAGCTCGCGAACAGTAGCAAGAAATGAGGGGAGCACTTTCTCCCAATCGCCAACCACACCGAATCGAGCTTCTTTAAAGATGTTCGAATCGCCATCTTTGTTGATTGCCACTATCGCTCTTGAGCTTGAACATCCTGCCATGTGCTGACTCGCACCTGAAATTCCAACCGCCACATAGACATCTGGGCTAACGGACTTTCCAGTGAGACCCACCTGATGCGAGTGATCAATCCATCCAGCGTCACAAGCTGCTCTCGAAGCACCGACGGCACCACCGAGTGCGTTCGCCAGATCAGTAAGCACGCTGAACGGCTCAGGGCCGCCAAGACCACGACCACCGCTAACAACAAAGTTCGCATCTTCGAGTCGAACACCGTCACGAGCTTCAGCGACTGTATCGGTCACCGAGGCTCGAATATCAGCGCTACCGGCAGCAGCAGTTTCAACCGATGGCGAACCAGTCTTTGAAGTAGGCTCATAAGCACCAGCTCGCAATGTCACGATAGCTGGTGAAGAGGCAATTTCGAACTCAGCAAGCGCACTTCCGCCATAAACCGGACGAGTAACACTCACCGAACCACTGGCGTTAGATATCTCGGTGCAATCCGCAGCAAATGCCGAGTCAGTTCGGAACGCTAATCGTGCACCTACAACTGACCCAAAGTCGGATTTGTTGAACAAAACCACATCTGGATTCGTAGAAGCAACTAGTGCCGCTACATCGGCAGTAGCTTGCTCGTAAATCCCTGAATCACCTGAACTAATTTCAGATATTGAAACAACCTTCTCAACCGGCAGTGAACTAGCCGATCCTGAAGCTTCGCCCGTAACTGCAACCGTAATTTGAGCGTCGCTTAGGCCACTAGCGGCTGCAACACTTTGAAGAGATGCCTGACTAATTTCACCCTGTTGGTCGCGCTCAGCGACCAGCAATATAGTTGTCATTAAATCAACTTCTCCTCGCGCAATCGCAAGGCAAGTTTCTTGCCCGAATCGGCTTCGTCTTCACCCTCGATAAGTTCAACCTGCTTGTTCGATTCAGGAACGTACAGTTTCTTCAATTCCAGCTTCGGAGCAAGATCGCCAGCCGATAAACCAAGATCAGCAAGAGAGAATATTTCAGGCTTCTTGCGACTCGCCTGCATGATTCCTCGCAAGTTCGGGTAACGAGGTTCGCCAAGCTCGTTGGTAATCGTTAGCACGGCTGGAACAGGAGCAGTAATCGCCTGATAGCCATCTGGAATGACCCGTTGCAACGAAACCGAATCGCCGTTTAGTTCCAATTTTTGAACCAGTGAAACAAGCGGTAAGCCAAGAACTTCAGCAAGCCCTAGAGTTACGTGAGCCTGATCCCAGTCGGAAGCCTGTCGACCGCCCAAAATAAGATCGAACGGGCCATCTTTTTCGATCGCGGCGGCGAGAACTTTCACAGTCGCCGAAGAATCGATCTTGTCTAAGCCCTCGTCGTCGACAAGAACAAGCCGATCCGCGCCCATGGCAAGCGGTTTCTTCATCGCATCCATAACGAATTCATTGCCAACCGAAAGGACAGTAATTTCTACATCTGCACCGCCGTCTCGAAGCAACAAAGCTGCCTCTACTGCGTTCAGATCGAATCCGTTCACAACAAGCGGAACTCCGTTTGGCGGAATAACGCTGTTCGTCGATTCATCGATCTTGAACTGCGATGGCGGAGTCTCGGGGTCTGGAACCTGCTTAGCAAGCACCACGATTCGAACAGTCAATTCAGTATTTCCAGTTTCTAAACTTGAGCAATCGAGCACCGTATTCGTGCAAAACACGATAATAGCGATACTCTCGGCGGGTCGGAATCCGATTAGCGGCCTATAACATTACCGATCAATCAATTTATTCGCCGGAATCTACGGTGATATTTGTAAAGCACGAATTCATTGTGCTGTCCTACCCCTAAAAATTTTACTAAGGCGAACCACACGTTTTGGAATCTGTAATCGCAGCCGCACAACTGCTAGGAGTCGATCTCGACGCCAAGCAACAAGCGCAGTTCCAGCGATATCGCGAACTAATCGAACTTCGCAGCAAGCAATTCAATCTCACGGGGCACAAAACGTGGGACAAGATTCGTGAAGAACTATTTATCCGCTCGCTCCGCGTTCTATCTCCAGCCGGCGGGAATGTTCCGACTCCTGAGTGGTTCGCTGGAAAACGTGCGATCGACATCGGAACGGGCGCTGGCATTCCGGGAATGATCATGAAGATCGCCCTCCCTGATCTACAGATGACACTCCTCGACTCGATCGGTAAACGCACAAACTTCCTCATCGAAGTTGCCAACGAACTAGAGCTAACCGGTCTCGAAGTAATCAACGGCCGAGCTGAAGATCTTGGTCAGGAAAGTGGTCACCGTGAGCGGTACGACGTTGTTGTCGCACGAGCAGTTGCTCGCCTTGCTGAGCTAGCTGAACTAACAATTCCATTCGCTAAAATCGGCGGAACCGTGATCCTACCGAAGAGCCAGGGCGTACTAGACGAAGTAGTCGAAGCCGCAGCAGCAGCCGATGTACTAGGCGCAGCTCCTGCATTAGTGCTTGAAGTAGATAAACCCGGAACTTCCCCGCCCGACGATATGGTTTATTGGATGAAAATCTCTACGACTCCACAAGAGTTTCCACGTAAAGTGGGTATCCCTCACCAATCGCCGTTGATCGAACGCACCGACATCGACTAATCAACCACTGACCACGCCCGTACCTCTCGAATAAATGTCCGAGACTTCGCCTAATCAGACACATAACCCCGAACAGCACGATGAATCGGGCATGCCAAGCGCATCGACGCTGCGGCAACGCGTTCTCTCACTACCAACGCTTGTAGCAATTCTCATCGGTGCGATATTGCTAGCCTTCGCTCTTTGGCGAATCTTCGATTTCGAGTGGGACGAAGTCTGGACCAATATCAAGAACGTTCATCCCGGCAAATACCTTCTGGCGATTGTTCTCTACTACCTAAGCTTCTGGTTCCGTGGTTTACGCTGGCGACTAATCGCTCAAACTGCCGATGTAGGCGGCGATAATGGCAAGAACATTCCCGGCACTCTCGCTCTATCCGGAATCATCCTTATGGGTTGGTTCGCAAACTCAGTTGCGTTCCTTCGATTAGGTGATGCTTATCGAGGATGGGCACTCGCCAAAGAATCGAAAAGCGATTTTCCATCAAGCTTAGGAACAGTTCTCGCCGAACGTGTTCAAGACATGGCAGCGGTGCTGATTCTCGTACTTGCTGCGGCAATCTGGCTCACCATCGAGGGCGATTCTAAAGTGCCGGGCTGGGTAGTATTCGCAGCCTTCGTGCTAGTAGGCGCTCTCGTACTCGGACTATTCGTTATGCGAGTGGCCGGAGAACGAATTTCACGACGACTTCCGGGTCGATTCGAAACCGCATATGTAAATTTCCAAAAAGGAACACTCAGCAGTTTTTCTGGCAAAGACCTTCCGCCACAGCTGGTACTCGGAATCGTAGGCTGGCTACTTGAAATCGCTCGCTTCTACTTTGTAGCCGATGCGATGGGCATGGATATATCGTTCGGGATCGTTATGTTCGCAGCCCTAGCGAATGCCATGCTCACAACAATTCCAACCCCTGGCGGATTCGGCTTTGTGGAAGGCGGACTAACCGGTTTGCTCATTTTGTTCGGTCGAACCGACAACGAAGCCATCAGCCTCGTAGCTGTCGATCGTACGATCAGCTGGCTCAGCGTCGTGCTTTTCGGTGGAATCCTGTTCGTTGTATGGCACGCCGTGAAAGCCAAAAAATCCACAAGCTCCTCACCTAGTACTGCCGATTAGCCTGACCCCGCATTTCAAAGTGGGCTAATATCATCGCCTCGACAATCGTTACTACGTTCGCTGGTTCCATCGCTGCATAAGCATCTAACCCGCAAGAGAGAAAGTATTCCGTATGGCTGACAAGAAAAAAGTGCTCGTTACCGGTCTTAGCGGCTTAGTCGGAACAGCCCTGCGCAAAGATTTCGAAGAGAAATACGAACTATCGTCACTATCTCGATACGGAACTGAAGGGCTCGACGACGCCCACAACTTCAAAGGCAACATCGCTGAAATCGACACCATGATTCCAGCGTTCGAAGGTCAGCACACTGTCGTTCATCTCGCAGCCGACCGCAGCGCCAACGCCAACTGGGAATCAGCACTCCGCAACAACTTCGTCGGTGTTTACAACGTCTACGAAGCGGCCAAACGCACCGGCGTAAAGCGAGTCGTATTCGGTAGCTCGCAGCACGCCATTGGCGGCTTCTACCGTGACGAGCCTTACAAGTCGATCCTTCAAGGAAACTACGAAGGAATCGAGCACGGCAAGTTCAAGAAAATCGACGAAACGGTTCCGTTCCGACCTGATGGCTACTACGGAGCTTCGAAGGGTTATGCAGAAGGACTCGGCAGCTACTACTCAGAGTGGCACGGAATTTCATCGATCAACATACGAATCGGCTGGACCATTTCTGATGACGACCCAACGGTAGCCGCTGGCGGACTCGCCATGTGGTTGTCGCACCGTGACACATCACAGATTCACGTGAAGGCAGTCGATGCTCCAGACGATCTTATGTACACAGTCGTATTCGCAATGAGCGACAACCACTGGAATATCTTTTCTCTAGACAAGGCACGTGAAGTTCTCGGATACGAGCCTCAAGACAATGCTGGGACTGAGCTGAACCCTAATAAGGGACTTTCAGAACGAGACGACACCGACTTCAAGCAACACGAAGAAGACCCAGAAACGTACTAGGGCAAGAATTGCCAAATTACTGGCGATAACAACTCGACGCTATGCTACGATTTTTTAGTTGGGCATTTTCAAACTTGTTGTGAAACCGCCCACCCCGCACGAAAAACGGGGCTGTAGCTCAATTGGGAGAGCGCTTCAATGGCATTGAAGAGGTAGAGGGTTCGAATCCCTCCAGCTCCACCAGAAATATTAGAAAAGCCACTGAGAGATCGGTGGCTTTTCTAATTAATCACTCTCAGGAATCACCAGCAAATCAGCTTCCAGCGACTCCACAGTACGTAGAACTGCCTGCTCACGCGACCATCCGAGCTCATGGACAATCAAATGCCACACGGCGAAATCAATCTTCGTATACAGCCAATCTGTGGCAGTCTCAACCGTCCATTTTGACTGAAGCATGCCTAACGAATCGAAACGCTCGATGACAAACGCCGCGCTTCTACGCACCGAGGCAACAAAAACGCCCCAACCTTGTTTTCCAGCCTCGTCAGCGTGAGCAATCGCCATATACGTCTCGCCCATCGGTAAGATCTCCTCGTACACTTCAAACAACTTGCAAACCCAGCTCGAAAGCACTAATTCTGGCTCAACTTCACGTGCCGCTTTCATACGAGCCGTTGTTCCGACCTTCTCACGCATTATCCGGATCGTTTCCGTGAGAAGAGCCGCCCGATTGTCAAAATGAAGGTAAACCGCCTGACGACTCACTCCGGCTTCCTTGGCAATCTCTCCTAGCGTAGGAGACTTCGGTGACATTTCATTAAATAATTTCCAAGTGGAATCTACGATGCGTAATTTAGTATCTGATTTGGTCGACATAGCTCAATTCTAGTTAACTACTTGACACGTGTAAAGCAGTTCTTTAGACTTCAACCAACACAGCACTTTACACGTGTAAAGTAAAAGGCGAGGTTGCAATGACTGTCACTAACAAATCCGCATCGATAAAACACCAGGTCCGCAGTGCGCACGACTGGGTATTTCAGGATGCCGGCAATGGCATCAACGTGGCCAAGATCATCGACGGATCAACTGGCGCCCAAACGTCAGGTACGGAGATTATCGAAAACTCCCGCCGGGTTGCATCCGCGCTCTTGTCCAGAAAAGTTGGCTCCGAAGCAGTGGTAGCTGTGGCACTGCCGAACCTACCTGTCGTCGCCGAAATTGCTCTCGGTGTATTTTCGTCCGGCTGCACATTGGCAATGCTCAATTCGAACAACCCGTCTGAAGTTTTAGCGCAACAACTCACCGAAGTAGACGCCAAGATCCTGATAACCACATCAGGCATCCCATCTTCAATACTTGCCGGCAAACAATACGAGACGATCTTAGTCGATTCGGGTCATGACTCAACGTCCTACGCGGATTTTACATCTGGTCCAGCAGCTACAGAACTCCCGGAAATCAACCCAAATTCCGTAGCTGTTATTTTACAATCCAGCGGAACCACCAGCCCCTCAAAACCTATCGAACTAACTCACAAAAATGTTATCGCCGGGCTCGAAACTGTTGACGATCGAATCGATCTGAATAGTTCTGACAGCTCTCTAGCGATTGCACCGTTTTTCCACGCTCTCGGCTTCTACATGATGCTGTTCGCACCGCTGCGGCGCGGAATGCCGGTAGTAACAATGGATGTAATTGATATGGAAAAAGCCATCGACCTGATCGACGAATATGAAATTTCGTACATGGCCGGTGGACCTCCAATGATGGCGCCCATTGCCCGTGCAGGCGCGTCAGGACGGCTCAAATCTCTGAAGAAAATCTTATTCGCTGGAGCTGCGATCGACCATCGAACCGAGGCTGCAATCAGAGAAACATTCCCTCATGCAACGACCGGTCAGGGCTACGCTCTCACAGAGTTCGTGCTAATCAGCTGGGTCGCCCCTGATGATGGGCACCCCCTCGGATCTGTTGGAAGAATCATGCGCGGGGTGGAGATGAAAATAATCGACCCAGACGATGGCCATATGTGTGCTGCAGGAGAAGAGGGAGAAATCGTGGTCAAGGGACCGCAGATGACGAGAGGCTATCGAAATAGGCCAGATGCCACCGCGGCACTCATCGATTCCGACGGCTGGCTCCTTACGGGAGACCTTGGAAAAGTTGATGATGAAGGATTTCTTTTCATAACCGGCCGCCTAAAAGAAATGATTCTGGTTGAGGGTCAGCGAATCGCCCCCAAAACGTTCGAAGAACTGATTCGCAAAATAGATGCCGTCCAAGAGGTTGTGGTCTCAGCCACCCGAGAATACCCAAACAGCCACACCCCAATAGCGTTCGTCGTTGGCGATGGCAGTGTGACTACCGGTCAAATCCGGTCAGCTCTTGAAAGTCGACCAGACCTGCCTAACTGCGAAGTGGTTTTCGTCGACTCTATTCCGAAGTCGCCCGCAGGGAAGATCCTCCGCGTCGAGCTATTGAAAACGGTGGATGGAATTTTCAGCGACTGAAACAGCCCTCCGGCCAAACAAAGGCACTAGCAACTTGGCACAACACCAAAATAGCCGTAGATAGATTCGATCAAGGTAATTCAAACCAGTCTTGCTCAGTACCCCCTATTGTTTCGTCAGCTCCACCAAAACTTACTACGCAGTACGAAACACCTTGGTTATCACGCGTCTAAACCTAGCAATCGCCCACGCCTATACCGAATACTCATAGACTCCGCATGTTTTGGACTTTCAGTTCTATACCTCAGGCGTACCATTATTCCGTTGAGAAAAAACCCCGACTGATCGGGGTTCTTTTTTGTCTCGCACGTTTCGCACACGTCAACTGAAGTTTTCTTACGGTTATGACAACAGACTCTCTTTCACTAGATAACGAAAAACCGAACGCTCTACGACCCGTTTCAGGCCAAACTTACGCAGGCCTGACCGTAGTAGCCCTCACCCTCCTCGCTGCTCTTTTTATTTCTCGAAGTAACGGCGAAGTCGCGGCAATCTGGGTTCTAGCAAACGTATTCGGACTAACACTCCAGCGAGCACGATTCTGCTTCGCATCTGCATTCCGTGATCTCTTCTTGTTCGGTTCAGGCCACAACATGAAGGGCATCCTGATCGGCATGGGCATCGCAACCATCGGGTTCGCGGCGATCATGAACTGGATCATTCCTAACCCGGGCGCAGGATTCCTTCCAGCTGAAGCTCACATTCTTCCAGTCGGACTCTCAGTAGTCGTTGGTGGAGTTTTGTTCGGTGTCGGCATGGTTATCGCCGGCGGTTGCGTATCCGGTTCTCTTTACCGAATGGCTGAAGGCTACGTAGCTTCGTGGGTTGCGATCCTCGGAGTCATCATCGGTCTCGGTGCTCTCACACTCACCTGGAACTGGTGGTGGGGCTTCACGATTTCAACTGAACCAAAAGTATGGTTCCCTTCGATTGGCGGTCTCGGTTACACCGGCGCTATCGCAATCACCCTGCTGGGTCTCGTAGCGATCTACCTTCTTGTAACTTTCATGGAGTTCAAGAACGGGTTGTTCATGCCGCACATCAACAAGAAGATCGTCCCTGCGATGAACTTCGATGACCGCGTGCGGTCGACTCTCGACCCTATCTTCAAGCGTGGATGGCCAGTTGCTATAGGCGGAGTTGTACTCGGAATTCTCGGTATCGTTATGTACACCATCCACATGCCACTTGGCGTGACTGGTGAGCTAATGCGAGCCTCGCAGCTTGGTCTTGGCTGGATGGGTGTTGATGTTCCTGTACTCGATGGACTTTCAACTCTTGGCGGCTGCACAGGCCGATCAGGTGAATCGGGACTGCTCGGTCACACATTTGCAATTACCGTAGGACTTCTCCCCGGTGCGCTAATCGGTGCACTGTTTGCAGGCGAGTTCAAACTACGACTCCCAACTCAGAAGCGTCGCTACATCCAGTCAATCGGTGGCGGAGTAATGATGGGCTACGCATCCGGACTCGCAATCGGCTGCACCATCGGCGCATTCTTCTCGGCAGTTCCGTCCCTCTCCTTGTCAGGGTGGGTGTTCGGACTAGCAATGGCTGCCGGAGCGTTCACAGGAACGCAAGTGATCAAGAGGATCGGCTAAAACACCATGCCTGAAATTATCGAAGTCGATCTTCGTGGCGTCCCGATGCCTGAGCATCTGCAACGGGCCACCAAAGCTGTAGCAACCGCTGCCGAAGGAAACGAAGTAGTACTCACTACCGATCAAGAAGTCGTGATCAAGTACGTCCCTTCCGCTGCCGCCAAAGAAGGCCTAAAGATGCGTATGTCGATGCCGGACGATGATGTCTGGCGAATCAAACTGTCGTTGAAAGCAAACCAGTAAGAAGGGAAATATATGGCTGATGAGCAAATACCAGTTTTGGATGTGCGCGGAGAAATCTGTCCATACCCAATGCTGAAGACAAACGAGGCACTTGAAGGTGACCACAAAGACGTCGTAACTCTCGACGTTCTTACTGATCACCCACCTGCGCTCTCGACAGTCCCACCTCAAGCTATGAAGCGCGGTTACGAAGTTGAGATAGATGAGTTAGGCGCCGGCGAATGGCGCATGCGCTTAACCAAAATTTAGTTTCTTAGGAGAAACAGAGTGATTGTTCGTTATAAATTTATGCAGTTGATCGCACTATCGGCACTCGTTGTCATAGCTACGGTTATTGCAGCTTGTTCGGAATTTATTGAAGAAGAGGCGACACCAGCACTGACCGTTGCACCAACTGCAACTGTTGAAGCTGTAGTCGAGCCAACTGAAGAAGTTGTTGCCGACACCCCAGCAGAAGTTGAAGCTTCTGCAAAGCTTGTAACCGCCGAATGGATGGTTGAAAACCTCGACAACGACGACGTTGTTGTTATCGACCTTCGAAAAGAAGAAGACTACGCAGCGGGTCACATTCCCGGTGCTCTTCGACTAACACCTAACCCTGTGTTCCAAGAAGAAGATGCAAACGGCGTTGCCGGAATGCTTCCTTCTGCCGACCACATCGCATCAGCTCTCTCTGATCTCGGTATCGAGAGCAGCGACACCGTAGTGTTCTACGACGGTTTCTCAAACCTATGGGCAAGCCGAGCTCTTTGGGCTCTCGATGTCTACGGTCACGGCGACACTCGCCTGATCGACGGTTCATGGAACTACTGGAGCGCAAACGAACTCGAGTCTTCAACAGAGACTCCAGAAGTTACTGCTTCTAGCTACGCCTTCACTGGCGAGCCTAACCTCGACATCATCGCTGGTTGGGAAGAAGTCCTAACTTCAGTCGACGATCCTTCAAAGATTGTTTGTGACGCACGTTCGCCTGAAGAATTCTCAGGCAAGGACGTTCGTGCAGCAGCCGGCGGTCACATTCCTGAAGCGCAAAACGTGAACTGGAACCGTGCTGTAGACGAACAGGGTGTATTCCTTCCTGCTGCTGAACTGCAGGAGATCTACGACGGTGAAGGCATTCAGGGCGACCAGGTCGTCTTCACGCTTTGCCAGACTGCTGTTCGAGCAACACACTCATGGTTCGTTCTCCAGGAACTTCTTGGATACGAAACTGTGAAGGTTTACGACGGATCATGGACTGAGTGGGGCAACCGCACAGACCTTCCTATTACTACTCGATAGTAATTCGCCAGTTCGTAAATTCTTAGGGCCAGTAAAACAGCCTGACAGATTACAAATAAAACGCCGACTCAATTGAGTCGGCGTTTTTTGTTGGCTTCTATTTATTGGTGGTTACGCTGGAGATGAATCGGCAATGATGTCGATTACAGTCTTCGGCCTGAATATGCTCAGCTTGCTAGGCCCAACTTTCGATGCCAATGACGCGGAAATTTGGTGAGCCCCCGGCTGATCAGCAACTAACGAGATCGTCAGGCTATCTGCCCCACCAGCCCACACAATACCCTCTGCAGCATCTCCGTCAGCCAGCCGCAAACCTGTCGAGCCCAGATCGAGCATCATGCGGTTAGGACGGCGCATAAATGCCTTTCGACCGGGTGAACCGTTCATCCGAACAACCATGTCGGTTACCTGCCCCGGACGTAGCGACATGCTTCCACCAACCGGTTCAAAAACCAGTTGGTAACGTCGGAATCCGAGCAGGAATAATCCGCCTAACGCCAGAAGTCCTGCACCTGAGAACATGCCGGCATACAGCGGCCAATTCGGCTTCTGTTCGACAATGATTACGTATGTGCTGAAGTGAGAAACTTGGGCAAGTACATTCTGATTTTCAGGATCATGGGTACTTGGAATCGTTACCCACTCGCCGTTTTCGAATACAGCGATAGATATCGAAGAGAAATCAGGGCGGCTAGGTAGCCAATCGGAATCGTAGGCGAGAGCCATATCGATAGGTGGATCGAACTGCGACCCGTCGGGTCCCAGATCAATCGAAGCACCCACAGTAACCACAGAGCCAGAATCGGACTCTGCACCGGAACTGGCATCAGATACGACTTCCTCGTCGTCTCCAGAGTCTAAGATCTCGTCGACGGTGACCTTTTCGACACGTTCACCCGATTCCTGAATCGCCTTCATGCTCGGTGAGAACGCGAGCACAACACGCCCGCTCTCTGATGCCGATATCAGCTGAGCTTTAGTAGTTAAATTCTCGGTATCGACTTCTGTTACAGCGAGAGTGCCAAGATTATCGACACTGAACGTGAGAGTAATTTTGGCCTCGACACTAACAGCGTCCCAACCTCGATCAGGAATAGCTGCTGCTGAAATTACAGCCACACCAATCTCATCGTCGCGGTAGTAGAACTGAATACCAGTTCCCTCGTCAGGAACAGGAATACGAAGGGTCTTTGTCTCAAACTTCCCGTTCGGATCTGCCGAAAGACCGGCAGTTGGTGAATCGATCGTAACTTCGATATCGGTTGGACCATCAGGCGACGCGGGGTTTCCAAATTGGTCTTCTACATAAACATCAACAACATCAGAAACTTCGCCCGGCTGAATCGGATCGTCGACACCCTCGATCTTAATCTGGGTCGCCTTGCCAGCAACTACTGAAATATCTACGACAGCAGGATCTAACCCGAAACTGGATGCCGCTGAAACCGTTATTTGGTAGAGCCCAGCAATGGTGTCGGTATATGTGATCTGGCCTGATGAGCTACCGCTGCCAATAGTGACGATAGCTTGCGCTCGAGACTCAAAGGTTCCAGTGGTGGACGAACTTGAGACCAGAATATCGAAATCGTCTTCTACTTCGATCGGGCTCCCTTCGGAATCGATCAACTGAACTGAAACCACCGACGAGTTACCGGCTTGAATTTCACTCTCACTCAAAGACACCGCGACACTAAAAATATTCTCGAGCCATGATGGCGGCGTAGGTTCTACGGTCGGCGTTGCGGTCGGTGACGGTGGCACTGCGGTTGCTGTCGGCAACGACTGAATCACGACGAACGGAACGAACGTGGGTACGGGCGTTGGAGTCGATGGCGGCTGAGGCACCGGAACCTGAGTAGACACCGGAGTGATTACTGGCTCAGGTGTTGGTGGAATTTCAGTTGCAGTCGGTTCAACAACAGCAGTCGGTGCCGTGGTCGGTGATGCTGCCGCGGCCTGAGTAGGCGTTGCAGTCGGCACCGGAGTCGGGGCTGCCGTTGGTTCAGGTGTTGAAGTTGGAGATGGCACCGGAGTAGGTACTGCCGTCGGTGTCGGAGTTTGAGTTGGCGTTGGCGTGGGCGGCAATGTCGGTATAGGCGTTGGGGTCGCTGTCGCCGGCACAGCTGTCGCCGTTGGAAGAGGTGTAGGAACTACAGTTGGAGTAGGTGTAGGCGTAAGAGTCGGAGTAGGGCTTGCAGTAGCCGTGGCTATCGGAGTGGGAGTCAATGTGGGAGTTGACGTTGAGGTAGGCAGGATGGCTGTCGGTGTAGGCGGAACTGGAGTCTGAGTTGCCGACAGATTGTCCTCCTGCACCCAAACGGCGGTTGGCGGCACTGTCGGCGTTGGAGTAGGAGTCGGTGGCACTGGTGTCGCAGTTGGTACCGGTGTAGCTGTTGCTGGAACAGCCGTCGCCGTAGCTGTTGGCGTAACAGTTGGAGTTGACGTCGGCGAAACCGGCGTAGATGTAGGTGTAGCAGTCGGCGTAGGAGTTGGAGTGGACGTCGACGTTGGCGTCACAGTAGGCGTGCCTGGCCCAGGAGTCGGAGTGGGTGTCGACGTTGGAGTAGCGGTCGGCGCAACTATCGTCTGTTGCTGAACAGCGTCAGTCCAACTTGTATCTGGAGATTCAGCGGCGGTAATACTTGGCGTACCCGCATTCGAATCTTTGTAATAAAAGGTCGCTGAATTTGTACCGTTCGTGATCGTAACCGATGTGATCGAACCATCAAAAGACCCACCCGAGTCCGTATCAAACAGTGCGCCCCCCGATGTAGACGACAGGTTGACAGTGGTGTCGGCAGTTACGTTTCTCGCCAGTCCTAAACCGTCTTGTGCCTGAACGGTAATCGCTCCGGTCACAACATTCGGGTCAACGCTGTGTGCTGATGTCGTGTACACAAGCTGAGTAATAGCATCGATGGAAACGAATCCGGTTGCACCAGTTGAAACATTCGTAGTAGTCGCAACTGTTTCGCCATCAGAATTGTTGACCGTGTCTTTCACAGCACCAACCGCTCCCAATCCGGCAGTTGTCGTGAATACACCGGTTACCAGAACCTCGCTGGACCCACCGAGAGGGGTTAGCGCTCCACCGTAAGTCGATCCAAACCAAGCAACCGGAACTTCCACTTCTATGCTGTAAGTACTCCCCGATGTTCCAATCGCACCCACGGCAGCAGCATCCACAACTCCGGAATAACCACTAAACGGCGCAGCCACGTTGGATACTTTTTCGGTCACTGAACCGGTTGTCGCCACAACACCTGGATACGGAGTGTCGTACTGGTGAAGTACGATCTCAACTTCAGTTGAATCGCCATCGGCATTTGCATATACCTGCAGCAGGTGATCGGATGTACCAGCAGCACCAACACCCAAGTTCATCTGAATGTTGTAGAGCTGGTTCAGCGTACTGCTCGTGCCCGCAGTATCGATTCGGAAGTGATACGACACGATGTTGTTATCAGCGCCCGGCGTTCCCGAGCCGCCATCTTCCGTTTCGATACCAACCCAATACGCAGTGATATCTAAGTCGCCGGAAACACCGCCACCGTCACGATCACCAGAGTTACTGGCATCTTCGAAAACACCAACACTGCCGGTTGGGCTACCAACGGTGCCCCAATCGCTAAAAGAGCCGTCAACAGTAATGGAACTTGAACCCAGAAACGCCAGTGTGCTCGACTGAAGTCCGATTAGAACAAGGGCAAACGCCAGTACAGTGGCCAGAGCCAACGAAAATAGACGCACCAATATGGCAGGACGCGGCAGTGTCAACAAATGTGATCGAAAAGGGCAAGAAAGCGTACGCAGATTTAACTAATCTGCTCTGATTTGCCTCAACAACTTCGTCACACGTTCACACACAACAACAGGTAAGGCTTGATGAATAATATTCTAGAGAGATCGGTTCACAAGTGATCTCTAAAATTCAAACCCACTTTTCGGTGAAAATTGACCGAATTCACACCTGAAAAGCCAAGTCGCTGGTGAATTTTCCAAAAAATCGAACTTGAATAAAAAACGCCGACTTGGTTGAGTCGGCGTTTTTTATGTTTTTCCTACTGAGAAAAACTACTCGGAAATTTCGCCCGCAGCTTCGAGCCGTTTCTTAGCCTCGGCGTAAACATCATTCGCCAGACCGCCCTTACTTGCAGCAGCAGCGTTCTGAGCCATATGCGCAGGATTCAGCGTGCCGACAATCGTCGTGTGCATTCCGGGATGACTCAACGTGAATCTGAGCAAGAAATCGGTTCGACTTTCGCCTTGCTCCAACAGATCATCCAAATTCGCCGTTTCGAAAGTCTTCCACGGATCAGGCTTCGAAACGCCCGATTCACCCGGTTCGCCCTTCGCCACGCCACCACGAACAACAATTCCGATACCTGCATCAGACGCCCGCGTGATCAAATCTTCGTGCTGACGCTCCAACGCCGAGTATGGAATCTGCATCACATCGAACACGCCCATATCGATCTGACCCGGCAAGTTTGGCAACGTGCCAGAAATACCTAAGTGCTTGATCTTGCCCTGTTGCTTAAGCTCCAAAAGCGTCTCGATAGAACCGTTTTCTTCCAGTGTTTCTCGCGAAGGGCTACCGTGGAACTGCACCACGTCGAGATAGTCAGTCTTCATACGACGCAGACTTTGCTCGATGCCCACAACGATATTTTCTTTCGTGTAGACGTGCGGCTGAGGCCCCTCGGGAACAGTCGGACCGGTAATCATGCAGCCACACTTTGAAGCCAGCAAATATTCGTCACGACGGTGCGAAATGAACTTCCCAATAAACCCTTCGCTCAAGCCGTAGTCGATAGACGTATCGATGTAGTTGATTCCTGAATCAATGGTCGAATTAAGAATCATCTCGGCCTGAGCTTCTGTCACATCACGACCACGCGGCACGCCGCGAATCTCCATCGCACCAAAACCAAGCTTCGTAACTTCTAGTCCGGTCCTACCTAATATCGAAGTCGGTAGTAGTTTTGCCAAATCGCTAGTCCCTTGCTATTTCCTGATATTCACACATTTTATTCCGCACTTCGAGTCACTCTTCACATTTGCTCAATCGAAGAAACAGCCAAGCTTAATTCCTTCATCCGGCGATGACATCACTCTCGAAAACGCCTTATCGAGCTCGGCAAACGGTACCACGGGGTCGACAATCATATCTCCGCTCAATGCTCCGCTTTCGAACATGGCCCAACATGCTTCGAAAATACGCAGTTGATCCCACCGAGGATGATCTCTATTAGGATCGCTAACCGCTCTTGAGAACACTATATTCGGGCGGTTCATATGTGCCTCAGCGCCGAAGTCCAAACCGGCGTCGTACGGCGGTGGAAATGCTCCTGCAACCACTGTTCCGCCGAACGCCACACCTCGCAAAGCGGCTTGCATCGCTTGAGCCGACCCGCTGTACTCGATAGCAACATCCACACCACGTTTCGATGTTGCACGTTTCAGCTCCAAGCCAACGTCTACCGAAGCCGGATCTAGCACCAAATCAGCTCCGCACTCAAGCCCCACAGTACGACGACCTTCAGCCAGATCAATTCCAATCACCGGATTAGCACCAGAAGCCTTTGCAACCTGAATAGCCATCAACCCAATCGCCCCAAGCCCAAAAACCGCAACCGCATCTCCGACTCGAACATTGCCGTCACGAACAGCTCCTAGTGCGAACTGCGCGGGATCAAGACAAACTGCACTCTTCCATGAAATGCCATCGGGAATCTGCCAACATCGCTCACTCGAAACGATTTGTTCTTCTCGAAACGGAGCATGTGCAGCCACGGTATCGCCCTCAGTAAAACCTTCCACGCTGCTACCAATCGCCGTAACCGTTCCAACGATCATATTTCCAACAGGCTTAGTTTTAGAATTTTTTGCTGGTGGAGAGCCGTCACTGGAATCACCCAATACAAACAACCCTAGTTCTTCATCGAAACGACCTCGTGCGCCCGAGTACCCAGCGAATCCTGCAAGTTCAGTGCCGTGCTTCATCGCACCGAACTGACTACGAATCTGAATGTCGTTAGGTCCAACTTCAGCAACATCGTAATCACGAAATTCTGCATGCTCAACAGAGTGAGCTATAAGTTCTTTGGCCAAAGGTCTCCCGATTCAATTACGTAGCGTGTCAGAGCACTTCGCAAAGCAGAATAGCCCGAGTAAACACAAAAACCCACTCAAGATCGCTCGAAATTGAGATTCAGTCGGTGAAGAACACTCTCAACTGAATCGGCTATGCTCACAACATGATGCCCAGAGTTAACACACGCAAACACACCTCGCAGAGCGCTGCGTTGCTTCGGCGTCTTCGAATAATCGTTCCCACATTTATCCTCGTTATCGGAACCGGAACACTCGGTTACCTTCTACTCGAAGATGAATTCGGCTTAGTCGATGCGCTTTATCAATCGGTAATCACAGTGAGCACAGTCGGTTTCGGCGAAACCAAACCGCTGAGCGACTCATCAAGGTTGTTCACTATCGTGCTGATACTTCTGGGAGTTTCAGCGTTCACGTACACGTTCAGCATTCTTGGCGAATTCGTAGTTGCTGGAGAGTTCAGAGGGTCAGTTAGGGCAAGAAAAATGCGATCAAAAATCTCAGGACTTAGCGGCCACACGATTATTTGCGGTTATGGACGAATCGGAATCCGAATTGCAGAAGAATTTAATTCGATCGGGCAAGACGTAGTAATCATCGACAACAATTCGTCAGTAACAGGTCACACAACAAGATCCGGAATGCTCACGATTGAAGGCGATGCAGGTGACGACCAGGCCCTCATCGATGCCAACATCAAAAATGCGAGCCGACTTATCGCATCTACTGGATCAGATGCTGCCAACTTGATGATTTCGCTATCGGCCAGAACTCTTAATCCCGACATCTTTATCGTTGCGCGGGCTGATGATGAAAATAACGAGCAAAAGCTAATCAAAGCTGGCGCCAACCGAGTGGTACCAATCTATCGATCAACCGGTCGACGTATGGCTCAATTGGCGCTACGACCGCACGCCGTTGAATTTACCGATATTGCGCTTGGCGATCACGAAATTGAACTGTCAATCGAAGATACGATCGTACAGGCTGGTTCACCATTGGACGGCGCAACGTTGCAAGAATGCACCACGCCTGAAGGTTCCAACTACATGGTGATCGCTGTAAGGCGAAAAAGCGGCGCTCTAGAACTGATGCCACCGCCAACAACTGCTCTCACAGCGAACGACGTAATCGTAGTTTTTGGAACGCGTGATCAGTTCAGCGAACTAGAATCGCTAACCAAATCACCAAGCGATTAGAAGGCTCTTCTACGAACGGTTCACGAGCATGACGGGAACGTCGACATCGTGAACAACTTCGTCGGCAACACTGCCAAGTAGTGCCCGTGAAACCCCACGTCGACCGTGTGTGCTCAAGATAACCAGATCAGCGCCTGAATCCTTCACCGCTCGAACGATCTCGTCGTGAGCGTTACCCAAAACTGCCTCAGCGGAAGCTGAAACTCCCTCAGCACTGATCTCATCGGCTGCTGCTTGAAGCTTCGACTGCTGATTAGCAAGGTGGACTGATTCATCCTGCTGCGCTTGTTCAACAACGGCTGCCGCTGCGTGGACACCGGCAACGTGTTCATCAGAAATCACGAGAGGATGATCGGGAGTGACCACATGTAGAAGCACTAAGCTTGCGCCAGTCGCTTTTGCGAGATCTTTTGCGTTAGTCAGTGCCAGCCCTGCAGACTCTATATCGTCAACGGGTACGAGAATCTTTCCGTACATGCAGCTTCTACTCCTAAGGGGTAAATCAGACCGTTTCTTGCGAAAAACTGAACGGTCGTTCCTCAATGTATGTTCGAACTCAACTCATGGCAAGTGATTACCGTGTATTCGAAGCATCAGGTAAACACTCACTAACATTTGTGAAATTTATCACAACTGCTTCACGCACTATTAATAACACTCACGCAACAAAGTGAAATTATGAAGGAATGAGCACACGACACTCCCTCTTCCACATGCGCCCGTCTGAACTACTTGTCGAAGTAGAAATGACGATCAAAACCGCTATAAACGAGTTCGAACATCACCACCCTATGGTCGATGTAATCGACAAAGTCGAACATGGTTTGCTCACACGACATCGTTGGCTAGTGGCCCTCGGTGCGATCCTTATTCAAATGTCGCTTGGAGCGATTTACGCCTGGGGTGTATTTACTGGGGAGCTGACCGACAAAGACGGCGATTTCGGATTCACTGCTACTCAAACGCAGTGGATCTTCTCCATAGGACTCGCGTCGTTTGCCGCAATGATGCTCGTTGCTGGAAAAGCAGTTGCTGATTTCGGGCCAAGACCCGTCACTATCGCTGGCGGAATACTTCTTGGAACCGGATACGGACTCGCAGGCTTTTTCGGTCAGCAGTTTTGGGTGCAAGTTCTGTGTGTGGGTGTGATGGGTGGAGCAGGAATTGGACTTGCATACGTTGTCCCAATCGCAGTCGGCGTACGTTGGTTCCCAGATAAAAAAGGTCTAATGACAGGATTTGCAGTTGCAGGTTTTGGATTCGGCGCCTTGCTCTGGGTACAGCTCGCCGGCGATTGGGGCCATCTGATCGAAAACTACGGCGTGCTAAATACATTCCTCATCTACAGCGTTGTGTTCGCAGTACTGGTTCACATCGGCGGACTGCTAATGACATACCCGCCGGTCGGATGGAAACCAGCCGGATGGAACCCGCCTGCCGCTCAATCTCAACAAGAAGCCGCACACGCATTCACTCCGCAATCGATGATTGCAAAACCGCAGTTCTACGTGCTGTGGCTATCGTTCGTGTTCCTTGCACTCGCCGGGCTTATGCTCATCGGCATCAACAAGCTTTACGGTCGTGACGCACTTATCGAAAGCGGAGCGTTCACCGATCTAGCAGCAGCAGGGGCTGCAGCATCAACCGCCTACGCAGTAGCGTTCGCACTATCGAACGGTCTCGGCAGAATCGGATGGGGATTCATCGCTGATCGGATCGGATGGCGACGCTCGATGATGATCATGGCTGTGACTCAAAGCATCCTTATGATCGCCTTCTACTACTTAGGCGGATCGTTAGTGGCCCTCTATGTGTTCCTCGCTCTAACCGGGTTCAACTTCGGTGGAAACTTCGCACTATTCCCGCTCGCTACGGCGAACTGGTTCGGGGTGAAAAATCTAGGAATCAACTACGGCCTGATGTTCTCGGCTTACGGTATCGGTGGAATAGCAGGACCAATCATGGCTGGCATGTTCAAAGACGCCGGAGCTGATCAAGGAATAAACGTTTGGTTGGCACCGTTCCTAATAGCAGGGGCACTCTGTCTAGTAGCTGGAATACTTGTTTCAACAGCCAAAGAACCCACTCTTGAAGCCATTGCTGAGCCAGTTCCGGCTTAGCAAAATGGCTTCCAAACTGTATCCTTCCCGACAAATCCCACATTCGGCCTGATCGCCAATTCTAAAACTAGCTAGTTCGCCTCTAGCGAAATACGGAGACACTGATGTCTGATTCGGAACTTTATTCACCTTCGGAATCGTTCGCAGCGAACGCTCACGTCAAGAGCTTCGATGAATACAAAGCCGAGTACGATCGCTCGATTGCCGACCCCGACGCTTTCTGGGCCGAAAAAGCTTCCGAGTACCACTGGTTCAAGAAGTGGGACACCGTTCGAGAGTTCAACTACGACGTCCGCGAAGGCGACGTTGATATCAGGTGGTTCGAAGGCGGACAAACCAACATCGCCTACAACTGTCTCGACCGACATTTAGAAACTCGTGGCGAACAAACCGCCATCATCTGGGAAGGCAACGAACCCGGTGAACAACGAGAGATCACATACAACGATCTTCACGCAGAAGTTTCGAAGTTTGCGAACGTCCTGAAGTCACGCGGTGTATCCAAAGGCGACCGCGTTTCTATCTACATGCCGATGATCCCCGAGCTTGCCGTCGCAATGCTCGCCTGCGCACGAATTGGTGCTATCCACTCGATCGTATTCGGCGGATTCTCTGCCGACGCACTTGGCGATCGCATGGCCGACGCCACTTCAACAATCCTCATCACCTGCAACGGCACAAACCGTGGCGCAAAGCCTCTCGAAATGAAAACTGTTGCCGACGAAGCAATGGCTATCGCCGAAAAGCAGATGGGCAAAGCAGTAGAAACCTGCATCGTCGTTGAGCGCATTAAAGGCAGTGTCGGCGTTGAGCACGAAATGCAAGACGGCCGTGACGAGTGGTACGCCGATGTAATGGCAGATGCCGATCCTGTAAACGAAGCCGAACACATGGAATCTGAAGACCCGCTCTTCATCCTCTACACATCCGGCTCAACCGGTAAGCCAAAGGGCGTGCTCCACACCACCGCCGGCTACATGGTTTACGCCTCGCAAACCCACAAATACGTCTTCGACTACCACGATGGCGATATCTACTTCTGCACGGCCGACATCGGCTGGGTTACAGGTCACTCTTACATCGTCTACGGACCTCTCGCCAACGGCGCAACAACGCTCATGTTCGAGGGAGTACCAACATATCCAGGTCCCGATCGCTTCTGGCAGATCGTAGAAAAATGGGGAGTAAACCAGTTCTACACAGCCCCAACTGCTATTCGAGCTATCGCAGCGTTGGGCGACGAATTTCCTGACAAGTACGAAATGCCTACTTTGAAGCTACTGGGATCTGTTGGTGAACCTATCAACCCCGAAGCATGGCGCTGGTACAACACCCACGTCGGCAAAGGACGCTGCCCAATTGTCGATACGTGGTGGCAAACCGAAACCGGCGGAATTCTCATCACGCCTATTCCGGGCGCAGTTCCAACCAAGCCGGGGGCAGCTTCGATGCCGTTCTTCGGTGTTGAACCTGAAATTCTCGATCCCGAATCCGGCAAGGTCATTGAAGGCAACGGCGTTTCGGGCGTACTTGCTTTGAAGGCGACGTGGCCGGGACAGATGCGAACTTTGTACGGCGATCACAAACGCTTCGAAGATACCTACTTCGATATGTACAAGGGCTACTACTTCACTGGTGACGGCTCGACTCGTGACGAAGACGGCTACTACTGGGTCACAGGACGTGTCGACGACGTTATCAACGTGTCAGGGCACCGAATGGGCACAGCCGAAGTCGAAAGCGCTCTGGTGCTGCACGAAGCAGTCGCCGAAGCAGCAGTCGTTGGCTTCCCGCACGACATTAAGGGACAAGGCATCTACGCCTACGTCACCCTGAACGTCGGGCAGGACTACACCGACGAGCTAAAGCAGGTATTACGAACCCAAGTCCGTCAGGTAATCGGCCCCATCGCCTCACCCGACGTCATCCACTGGGCACCAGCCCTACCCAAAACCCGCTCCGGCAAAATCATGCGCCGAATTTTGAGGAAAATAGCCACAGACGAAATCGACACAATCGGCGACACGAGTACGTTGGCTGAACCGGAAGTGGTGGACGATTTGATTGCTAGGAAGGGTAAATAGGGGCGAATTACCTGTCTCCCTCCTTGGGCGGCGACCGAGGGAGGGTAGATAGCAGCTAGAGCCGAGTCTCGACGATGCCCCACCACTACCCCCAGGCGAACTCATCACCGTCCAAGTCGATGCTTGGAATTGTTTTCAAATCTTCTGAAAGATTTTGGGAGTGGTGCCACTCTGGCTTATCTCCGCTTCTTGGGAGTAAAGGCATCGCTCGCGTCAGATAGCCCGGATTAAAATTCTCGGGATCTTGCCACGGCAGCAGCTCCATATCTTCATCCTCAGGCCGCAGTTTCACTTCGACTCGCTTTGCCGATTTGCCATCCATATGAGTCAACAAACGACACACGAAATCCGACAGCAAATCGGCACGCACAGTCCAGCTTCCTCGGAAGTAACCGAACACCCAGAGCAAGTTCGGAACGCCCGTAAACATCATCCCTCTGTAGTTCACCGTGTCTGAAAAAACTAGCGGTTCGTCATCGATTGAAAATTCAATATCACCTAAGACATTCATATTAAAACCGGTGGCTGTAACAACAATATCGGCTTCGAGAACAGTTCCTGATTTCAGCCGAACCCCGGTCTCTGTAAATGTCTCAATCTCATCTGTCAGAACAGAAACTTGCCCGGCCTTAATGCTCTTGAAGAAATCTCCATCAGGGACAAGTGCGACTCGTTGACGCCACGGTCGGTAGCTTGGCGTGAAGTGCGTATCAATATCGTAATCTGGCCCCAAAATATCTCTGACGCCAGTTAGAAGTTCTTCCTTCACCACCTCTG
>Ga0233439_10001149_pt1 | contig 35204 bp, 37 predicted proteins | sample SI_123_September_6_FD_182713 | JGI IMG/M metagenome (GOLD analysis project Ga0233439, IMG submission 182713) | Seawater microbial communities from Saanich Inlet, British Columbia, Canada - SI_123_September2016_100_MG | ecosystem: Environmental > Aquatic > Marine > Inlet | place: Canada: British... | reverse complement strand
GGAAAGGACACTATAAAAAAAAAAAAATGAAGAAATAGAAAAGGAAATAGAATTACAAGAAGTTGGGGAAAATATTGTATTAGAAATTAAACCAACAACTCCAAGAAGACGAAGGAGAATTATGGAGATTTAAGCGTTTATTACCCTCGAAACGGTTGCTATCTGATGTCCTTGTTCATAAGGATTTACTACAATTATATGAACATCGTCATAAACTATTGGCTTTACCCGAATTTTATCGAGTTTTTTAGTTGCGTGTATTTTACATAATTTAAGTTTTGTTTTACATCTTCTTAGTTTCCTACTAATTTGACCACACCATAAACCGCACCATTTGAACAATGTATTATCAATACAAATAATTAACATTATTAATATATTGCATAATTCTACTGGCCAGGGTTCTCTATGTCTATTTGGACACATAAACGGTGCGAAACAAGCATATATAGACATCCAAATCAATTCTATTAATCTACAACTAATGGCGAGTAACAAACACACACCCGCAAGTATCATTAACGTTATAAAGATTTCAGCGAAGAAAGACATGATAGTATTTTGTTAGAATACAATACATATTAGTAATAATTTAATTCAATTTTAATATCTATAAATGATATATGAAAGACTTTCTTTTAAATTTATTGAGGGCATATCCCCGATTAATTTTATTATTTGCGTTGATAACAAAAGACCCTTATTTATTTGTAGGTATATTAATAGAAGAACAGATTAATCATTTTTTAAAGTATATAGTTGTAAGACCTTTATTGGGTGATAAAAAATATCCTATTATGGGTTCTGGTGCTAGACCTAAAGGGGCGCGTAATTGTGGCGTATGGGCTAATAATAAAAATGTTCAACCGAAATCATATGGTATGCCTTCAGGACATTCGGCTGCCGCTTTATTTTTTAGTACATATAAGATTTTAGAATTAATGAATAACAATAGCAATAACACCGCATTGTATTTTATATATGTATTATTAGCGCTTGTTATCCCTTATAGTAGATTGTATTTTAAATGTCATACAATACAACAAGCTATTGTTGGTGGAATTATTGGTTCAATTCTTGGTTATTATTGGTTTAAACACAAATCGGATGTTTACAAATTTATTAATTATAATATTACCAAGTAATATGAATGAATTACCAGAAGAAATTAGTTTAATTATTTACTCCTATGTAGGAAATAATTTTATAACAAATAAATCATTATATACCCTTATAAAAGACATTCGTGATAATTTTAATAAAAATCCTATAAAATTATACTATAGGGTTACAAGGTGGAGATTTCCAAGAAAATGGGCAGGTGAAAGGAATATAATAAATAGGTTTAATAGCACCATTAGACCTAATATGAAAGTATTTAAAACAAAATCTATAGACATATCCAACATACCCATCGGCATACTTAAGGATGATGGCACCATATATCCTTCTAAATTTTTAGAACGCAAAATATTACCAAAACCATTCCCTTTATATGATGCATCGTCTATTTATATTAATACGCAAGGATTTTCTTGGTCATTATACACAATATACTCTAAAAATGTTAATAGATGTAGAGAATATGTTAATATAAGACCTTATTTAGGTCCTGTAAATACATGGATTATGAATAATAATTAACGTCTTTTTGTTCTTTTTCTTTTACGACGTTTTTTACGCTTTTTCTTTGTACGTCTTCTTTTTCTTTTCTTTTTTTTCCTTGTTCTTTTTCTTTTACGTCTTCTTGTTCTTTTCTTTCTACGACCTCCAAACACTGTATCCGTAAATGGGTTATCTCCTTCTGGATAACCTACGCCCCTTTCATCTGCCCAATCCTGACCTTCGGGCTGTTTAATTTTTTTGGTTAACGTGCTTGTTTTTAATTTTGTGGCTATAGGAGCATGGTCAGAATAAGGTTCATTTTCTATTTCCACGGGATATGAATACGTAAAACTTTCATTCTCGCTTGCTGAATCTAATATAGCATCTCCATACCTTACTCTCCTCTCTTGACGCCCCTTATTAAGGACTTGTTCTACCACGGTTGTACAACATGTTTTTTGGTAGTTACTACCGTAATGCATCGGCATATTAAATATCTTTATATGTTTAAGAAAATTGTCCTTGTGATCAAAAGGATTAACATCATTAGAATCGGTAGCTAATATTATTCTCAAATCCTTAGCACCTTTTAAATCCGTTTTTATTTCATCAATTTTTTTATTAATTGCTTGATATATATTTTTTGCTTGTTCTTCTGAATTTACCCCTGGAATACTCCTTGTTTGGGGCATATGTGCGTTTATAAATAAAATTTCTTGTCCCGTATATTTATCAATCAAATGCAATATTAAAAAAGGACGACCGTCTTTTGCATTCTCCGTTACCTTCTTTGTTTTCCTATCTGTTTTTGTAATTAAAAATTCTCCACCAACATTATTTATCAAATCAAATCTTTCTTTATTAAATAAAGAACCTATTAATACTGGTTTCTCTATTTTCCCAATAGGTAAAAAAATAGTTGATGTAACCAATGAGTAATGTTTATCGTACATCCATCTTGCATCATGATGAGGAATATATTCCTGCATACCTACTAAATCATATTTCCCATTTTCTATGATAGAGCCTATGTTTCTACGACATCTTTGAACATCTGTATTACACATATATTCTAGACCCTTTTTCTGATCGCCCATTGAGGTCATTATTGCTTTATCCCCTTCTACTTTTATCGTTGGTGTATTTCTCATATCATGTTCATAGTAATTTATATCTTTATTAAACCATCCTTTTTTTGGTTCTGAACATTCCCAACAAACGTTATAAGACAATACTGTAATATCATCTGGTATTTTGGCACCTTCGCTTTTCTTTTCCACAGATTCACGACGACTTCTTCTTGCTTCTGCCGTTGAATCAATATATCCAAATGATTTATTTAAATCCCCGGATAAAGAAAATTTTATCTCTACGATCATATCCATTATTAACGCTTTTTGTTCATCTGTTGAGGTTTTTCCAAAATATCCTTGTCGTAATAAAAAATCCAATATGTCTTTGAATGTGGCTTTTTTATACTCATCCGCATAGAATTGCACTTTCTCTTGGGGCGACTTAGCGGCATCATATTGTTCTTTGGTAAAACTAAATACATAATTATTTATCAAAGCACGAACTTCGGTGGCGGAAACTGATTTTGGGTCTCTTTCAATTTCGTCACCATCTATATTCAAGTGATAACGATGTATAACGCGCGGATTTATAACAGCCAAAACAGTATTATCTTCTATTAATGGAAAATCCATATCTTCATAAGAACTCAAAAGGTAATCTTTTTCAAAATTATTTAAATGTATTTCGTGTTTTCTATCCCCGCCACGTTCCTCTGTTTGATAAAATTTTCTTTGTTTTTTTATAAATTCACTATCTTCAGTTGGAATACCGTTACTTTCTGTCCATTTTATACCTTTGCTTATAATATACTTATACATAGGGGTATAAGCATTAGTTTTAAAATCAGGAGAACTAAAAGCATCTCGTCTATCAGCACCCATTAAAAAATAAAATCTTGTGTATCCCTTTGCTTTAATTTCATCGAAAGCATTTTGTGCGGTAAATTCCGATTCAACGTGCCAAGTATCACCCTTGCCGGCATCTTGTAAAGAATACTCAATATATTGTTCAACAAATCTCTGTTTATCCTCAAATGCTAATGGATCTTTTCTTTCGTTGGGTTTTTTATTTACTTTACTTTTTTCACCATCACTTTTTCCTTGTAAATAAATATATATATCGGCTTCTTCTTCTTTATTATGGATACTACTTTGAATTGCGAACATAGACGTTATTAATTTTCCATGCCCTATATGAGGCGGGTTCATTCGTGCAAAACAAAATATTGCGGTTTTTATTTTAGGCGCAGCCATATTAATATATATAAATTATTAATATTTAAAAATTTATACTTGAATAATAATAATGATTAAGAATAGTCCTTGGGTTGAAAAATATAGACCTACTAAATTTGAAGACATTGTATTAGAACCGATGAATAAAAGATTGTTAACTAATGTGATAGAAACTAATAATTTCCCTAATTTATTATTTTATGGACCACCGGGAACTGGTAAGACGACAACTATTATTAATTTAATAGATGCTTATCAAGAAAAGAATGGTCAAAAGAGAAAGGGTTTGAAAATACATTTAAATGCTTCGGATGATAGGGGTATAGATATAATTAGAAATCAGATAAAGTCATTTGTAGATACGAAAACCTTATTTGGGTCAGGTATTAAATTCGTAATATTGGACGAAGTGGATTACATGACGAAGAATGCGCAACAAGCATTAAGGTATTTAATACAACAATATATTGACGATATACGGTTTTGTTTAATTTGTAATTATATAAGCAGGATTGATATGTCGTTACAAAATGAATTTGTTAGATTGAGATTTTGCCAATTACCTAAGAAAGACATATCGCATTTTTTATTAGATATAGTGAATAAAGAAGATATAAATATAACACAAAATCAATTATTGTCTATACAGCATTATTTCAAATCAGATATAAGAAGTATGATAAATTATATACAATCAAATCATACGAATAATACGATAAATATCAATGTTATTAAAGATAATTTTTGGGTAAAATTGTTGAAAAAAATGAGTAAAAAGAAAGATAATGATATAAAGGACTACATTCATAAAAAATGTATTTTTTTCAATATTCAACCGAGACAATTTGTGATTAAATTTTTTTTATATTTAATACATAACAAAAAAAATATACTAAAAAGGGAATGGTTGGATGAAATGGAATTTATATTGCATAATAAAAATATAAAAGATAGATATATCATCGATTATACAATTGTTATAATTCACAATTTCATCAAAGATGAATAATATAGCTTCATACGTTGATTTAATCTATTATTGAAAAGATTGGGTGACTGCATAGTAGGATTAAAATTATTTCTTTTCAACTCGTACTCTTTTAATATTTGGTCCATTATTATTTTTTTTGTTTTTTGTGTATTTTTTTTAACACCATAATTGCTAAATGAAACGGTTGTTTCCATTATATATTAAGAATGACATAATTTATTATTAATATATGTGTAATAAATTATAAAATTGATTTAAAGATTCCAATATTGTTTATATAATATGGATTCTTTAAATGATGAATGGGAAAACTTTACAATTAATTCTAAATCAAACTTAAAGACGACTGAAAAAGAGAAACCAGAATATACTGTGAAATGCAGCGATATATACATAAGCACTAAAACTAAAATAGCATTTTTGAATCAAAATAATATTGATTTAGAAACCACATTTTGGAATATACCAATTATCGATTACTGGATGCCACAATCTGGTATTCTTAAAAAATCTATGAAATTCAACTGTTGTAACACCGAAGAAACCGCAATACTTAATGGAAAGATAGATAAAGAAAAAAATATATCTTGCGACATCATAAAAGAAATCATTACAGAAACAAAATATAAAGATGTTCGCAAAGTAGACATCGGCATTTCCAAAAAAGACCTTAATAATTTTAGAAAAAAGAAAAAAGGTGCTTTCTATAATTGTTTCGCCATTATTTTGCGTATCATTCAAGATAATATTTTTAAAGAAGTACATATAAAAATTTTCAACACCGGAAAATTAGAAATCCCTGGTATTCAAAATGATAAGACTTTAATTATAGCATTAGACAATTTGTCTTCTATTATGTCTAAAATTCTTAATACTAATGTTTCTTATAATGAAAAACAAATTGAAAACGTACTCATCAATTCAAATTTCTCTTGTGGGTTTTACATAAATCGTCAAAAATTACACCAATTATTAAAATTTAAATATAACATTCATTCATTATATGACCCCTGTTCATATCCTGGAATACAATGTAAATTTTATTACAATCCAAATAATCATATTTATAATGGTGTATGTGATTGTAAAAATAAATGTTATAATTTGAAAAAAAAAGAAAAAGAAAAAAGAATTTGTAGAGAAGTCTCCTTTATGATTTTTAGAACCGGTAGCGTTCTAATTGTCGGTCACTGTGATGAAAATATCCTTAAACACGTATATGAATTTTTAAAAAATATATTTATAACACAATACGCAAATATTAGTCAAAATATCGAGGTCCCTCCTAAAAAGAAAAAAATTCAACCCAAAATTCGTAAGAGAAAAATTAAAGTTTCAATTTAATTCATCAACCAATTTATGTATTTTAATGGTGTTTTTTTATATACTATATTTTTTTTTGGAGAATATAATTTCTTTTTGAAATTATCATACGTTACCTTTTTCTTATTATATTTATTTGTCAATAATAATAAATATTTTATATACTCAGATATTGTTATCTTCATTTTCACCAAATCATCTATAAATTCGTTCATTATTTTTATAAAATTTTTATAGTCATTGTTTAAAAATATATCATAAATATTCAATATTATCTTTTCAAATTTTTTATTATATTCCATATATTTATTCAATTTATCCATATTCGTTATCAAATTGTTATTCATTAAAGCTATCATATTGAAAATAACATCATTATATATTTCCGTGAATTTTTTCATCATATTCGCAAATTTCATATCTTTCTTTGTTAATCGCATATTCTTTTTATAATCCGTATTTATATCATATATCGTTTTCTTATAAACAAATAGTGTAGCGTCCTTTGAATTTAATTTTATAAATTGATTCGTATCTTCTCCTATTTGACTCACAAATTCAACATAATATAAATATGCCTTCTCTAAATGATGATTCACCATATTATCGTTTTTTGTATATATAAATAATAGATTATGAACATGTTCCAATGTTGTTAAACCCCTTTTTATTATAAAATTTAAATACTTTTTATTCGTCGTTTTTAAATTGCTCAACAAATATTTAACACAATGATTCCCTATGTTTATGTAAATATTTACACACCTATGAAATGTATCTGAATTTAGTTCTTTTTTATAATTTCCAACATCCAACAAGTTCGTATTATTGTTTTTACTTTCCAATTTCTCCATATAACTACAATTAATATTTTTTTATTATTTAAACAACTTAAAGTTTAAATAAATATCTAATTATATAATTATAATGTCTGCCGTCGCTGAATCCTCCACTGAATCCAGATCAAATTATACTTTGCCCTCTGGAACCACACTACAACATTGTGCTAAATTAGCAATCGTTGAAGATAAACCAATCATGTTTGATTATTGGACTTCATCTTGTGATAAAGAAGTTCTTATTGGTGTAAGAGAAAATGAAGAAAAACTTCTTGTAAAAAGCGAAGAAGAATATACCAGCCCTATTAACAAAATTTATAAAGTTGAAAAAGAATATATCATCATAACTGAAAATTCCATATATATTGTTAGTGCTGATATTCCAACTAAACGTGTATCATAAATAATTAATATTATTTAGTTAATTATTTATATTATAATATTTCTAATAAACCCACTTTTTGTTCATCTGTTAATTCTTTTGGAAATTCTATTTTAAATTTTATTATTAACGCCCCCCTGTGATCGCCTCTCTCAATACCCATACCCTCCATTACTAATTGTGATGATGGATTTACAACTCCCTTACCACTATGATTCATATTATAATTCTTACCATCTATATGTTTAAATTCTATATCAAATCCTATCAATGCTTCTTTCAAACTTAATTCATGTATGTAATATAAATTTAACCCCTGTCTATTAAATTTCGTCTTATTTTCAACATTGATTATAACTTTTATATCTCCATATCTTTTCATCTGATTGCAATTACCTTTGTTTTTTATTATTATCATCTCATTTGTATCTACTCCTTTGGGTATATTTATATATATTTTCTCCTCCTCTCTCCTTATTGAACCATCTTCTTCAAATACCTCACGTTCTATTTCTAAAGGATAATTTATACCAGAATACGCCTCCTCTATTGTTATTTTAATCTTCTTGTGTATAGTCGCGGGAATCATCATTCTTCTCATATTTATATTCGCCCGCGGTATATTTGGATTCATTGGTCCCATATTCATATGCACGCCAGGCATTCCACCAAAAAACATTTTAAAAAAATCTTCTGGATGTGTAGGCATCCCATGCATCCCCCCAGGCATACCCCCCGGCATCCTATGATGTCCACCCCCACGTCTCATATCATATTGCATCTTCTTTTCATTATCGCTTAATGTTTCATAAGCTTCATTCACCTGTTTAAATTTATCTGAATTACCATTCGGTCTATCCGGATGATATTGTAACGATAATTTACGATAAGCCTTCTTTATCTCATCTTTAGTTGATTTATCGCTAACTCCTAATATTTTATAATAATCCATTTGTATAATTTACCATAACATAAACTTAAATACTATTTAACGAAAAATATTATATTAATATTATGAATACTCCTTTCTTAAAAAAATACCAACCTCAAAAATATCCCGACTTTATTATTGACCCTGATTATATCAAATTATTAAAAACTATGATTAACATGAACAATTTAAACATTTTGCTTATCGGCAACAATGGTTCCGGTAAAACTTCCTTAATTGAAGCAACCATTCGCGAATACTACAATTTAGAACAAATACCCAAACATAATGTTCTTATTATTAATAATTTAAAAGATCAAGGCATTCAATATTACAGAAATGAAGTTAAAATTTTTAGTCAAACAAGATCTAATATCCCATTCAAAAAAAAAATTATTGTACTTGATGATATCGACCTCATTAATGAACAAAGCCAACAAGTTTTTAGAAATTGTATTGATAAATATAGTCATAATATACATTTTTTAGCCAGTTGCACCAATATTCAAAAAGTCATCGACGCTTTACAATCCAGATGTAGCATTATTAAAATTAAACCCTTCAAAAGAGATTTATTAAATAAAATTTTTAACAAAATTAAAAACAGTGAAAATATTGTTATTGATAAAAAGGCACAAGAATTAATACTAAACATTAGCAACAATTCTGTTAGACAAATTATTAACTATTTGGAAAAATTCAAACTTTTAAATATAAATATCGGCACCAAAAAAGTAAAGGAAATATGCACAAATATCAGTTTTTATGAATTCGAACATTATACTAATTCTTGGTTAAAAGAAAAAAACATATCTAAAGCTGTTGCTAAAATTTTTGATATTTATAATAAGGGTTACTCCGTTATGGATATTTTGGATAATTATTTCATTTTTATTAAAATAACCGATTCCGTTGAACAAAATATTAAATATAAAATAATAAAAATCATATGTGAATACATCTCTATTTTTCATAATATACACGAAAATGAAATTGAATTGGTATTATTTACAAATAAATTAATAAAATGTTAATATTATATATTCATGAGTCAAATCCTTAAAACAAATTTCCCCAAAGATATAATTTTTGAATTCTTGAAAGAATTTTGCGACAAAACAAATAATTTTTATATCTTTTCCAAAACCACGTTTAAAAAAATTAAACTAAAATTTCCCGACGAGCTACAGAGTTTTTATGATAAAATTAAACCCCATTATTTCAAATCCAAACAATTCTATTTAGAAAGAGATAAAACTTATAAAAATTTTATCACTATTTTAAGACAGCTTACCAAATATCATCATATCCCATACACCTCCAAAATTATTTATCTAAAATCTACATACGAAATCAAATATTTTATTGCCCTGCACTAATTAAAAAATATTTAGTAACTATCGTATTCGCGTTTAATACCTGTTGTCTATTTAATCTTCCAAACCATTGAAATTTTGTTCTTTTCTCTATCTCTTTTTTTGGTAAATATATTCCAAACATATTTCTATCAAAATTAATATAACTGTTCCCCAATAAATCATCCACTAATACCGCTTTATCATCTTTCGTTTTATTACCAAACGCTTTACCTTCTATCAAACTTATTGTATTATCATCATGCATCTTATATAATATTCTATCTACCTCCCCTTCAAAATCCATTTGTTCCGTATTATCATTTGATAACAATAATTCAACTCTTTTTATTAATCCGTTCATTAACTCCGATTTCTTTTTACACCCCATCATCTTATTACTCGTATAAAATCGCGTCATCGTTGATGTTGAATTTCTGCTCACCATCTCCCCAGCAAACATACAACGCACCCTTAACAATTCATTGTATAATGGTCTAATATCCTTCATTATTAAGGTACTGTTCGGCAAACACATCCCTCCGTAATAATATAGTATTTTCATCAATGCTAAAATTCTTATATGTTTTTTTATTGGATCAGATACTAAATCCATATCCACCTGCCATCCTGGTATTAACTTGCTAAAAGAATCATCATTAATTAAACATATATTAAATGAATTACCACAGTATTTCACCACACTTTCTACACACATCTCTACATACTTTTTATTCAAGTTCTTACTACTCCGTGAGCCAAAGTTCCTCCATCTCTTTGAATTCAATTCATATTCTGAATGTATCCATAATGTCGGTTTGCCGCTTATATTCCCTAATCCCGGTTCCTCATTTAATAAAAATTTTTTAACTAAATGATATTTGCTCAATTCATCATCCCCATCATATTTTTTTTTATATTTATCATATAAATAACCAACACCAGTCAATACTAAAAACATCATTATATATTTTGCTACATCCTCCGTTTTTCTTATCATATATTAATTATAGACATAATTAATTATTTATAATTAATTAATATTTAACGGTCATCCAATTGTTTCAATCCCATCCACCATTTATCATTCATCCTCCTAACTTCCTCGTCTTGTCTTAATAAATTATATGCTGTATTGGTAGTCATATACGTCTCCTTATTCCTCTTCTCTTGTAATAACATCCGCGATTGTTCTAATGATATCGCCGTCACATCTTGTTTCTCCCTCACCCTATTTAATGCATCCACATTCTTATACTTCTCTTTTATCAAAAAATCTTCCTCTGTTACAGGGACTACCGTCTCCGTATGCGCCTTCTTCAAATCCTCATAACTTAATTTACTAAATATGCCTGAACTATATTCTTCTAAACCTTCCCTGTTCAAATTATATCCTACATTCAATTCCCTTTCCTCAACACCCTTGTGAACTACCAATTCTCTCGCATCTTTCTTTCTTTGGTTAAAATATCTTCCAAATTCACTCGTACTTGAAACTTTCACATCGTTTCTATCTTCCTCCGATTTTAACCAATCCCCATATCCATTATCCACTCTACCATCCCCAACTTTCGTATTCTCAAACATCTTATTAAACCATTTATTGAAATCTTTCACATCCTTCCCGTCCAATTTTTTTAATAATTCTTTATCCCCCTCACTCGTTATATCTCCTGTGTCTAAACTATATTCTACATTATGAATGTCTTGCTCCTTCTTCTTTCTAAAATTATATATCTGTTCTATTCTTTGGTAAGCTCTCATAAAAAATACAAAAAATTTCTGGTCTAATCGCGATTTATCAGGATGTGTTTTTAAAGCCATAGTTTTAGCCGTTTTCAAATCATCTTCTTTAAAATAAATATCCAATTTAAATAAATTCAATAAGTCTGTTAAGTTATAATTTTCCAAATTTAAATCTATATTTTCCATTATTTATTCACTATATTAATAATATTAATTATTTACATAATATCACACATTTAATTATCTATTCATTTATTATATTTAATGCCTATCAACCGTAGAGCAATTATTCACATAGGTGGTAAAAAAGAATTAAAAAATCGCCAGGTTTTAAAACTCAAAAACACCAATAATCAAATTTTTAAAAATGTGGGCAATAAAAAATCAATCTCTTTCATTGTAGACCCTAACGCCAAGCAAAAAAAAACTAAAATAAGTAATCTCATAGACGCCGAAGACATTCGCAAATACAAAATTAAAGATACGCACGTTAATGTTAACCAATTCAAATACTACGATGATGAACAAATGGAGAAAAAAGAAAAAGATGAACAAAAAGCTGCCGAAAAAATGGAAGCTGAAGAATTGGAAAAAATAACTAAAAGTATTAAAGAAAAATTTTCCAAAGATAATAAACTTAAAAATGAACGTAAAGAAATGGGTATGGGAACATTATTACAGGATTTAAAATTCCCCATGAAATATTATCAAAATATTCAAAAGGAATTTGACGAATTTGAAAAAGAATTTTTTTTTGAGTCTAACGATGAAATTAGACCGGAAGAAAAATTAAATATTTTAAGATTTAAACTTCGCGATGACTATAAATTAGCATCCAGTCACGATATGAATCTACAGTTATCTAATATAAATAAATCCCCTAATGAATTTTTTAATAAATGGGATAAGTTAAACAAACTTTCACCTAACGACAGTTTCATTAAAAAAATAATGCATAAAAATTTTGATCAAATATTAAAAGATATTGATAGAAACTTGGGCTCGTTTGTTAAAACCGCCAGTAAAGGTTTCCACGAGTATGATTTTTCACATAGCAAAGATGAGTTTTGGAAAACCCCTTTCTATTTTTATACCGCACAACTAGCTCTTTTCTCTCAGTATTATTTTTTAAAACATTCCAATATTGACGAGTGGTTTGTTGATTTCAATGGTGGAGCATTGAAGAGGGATGACCCCGATGGTAAAGAAATAAAAGACTCTCTTAAAAAAACTATTTATAATGCCGTTATAAACGGTAAAATTAAAGGTATAAACCATTCTTTCATTAAAAAATTTGCAGCTACTAAAATGAAAATCCCTTGGGAAAATATAGACCATATCGCTACTTATGTGCAAAGTGACCTGAATATGTTCATTAAAACCATTCAATCTACATCAAATATTAATAAAAAAGAATTTAATATAATTGACGCTGCCGCCTTACATATACACATTTTTTTTAAACAAAAATTACGTACTTTTTTTCATAACAACGTCGAAATAAAAGATAAAAAATATTGTTTAAAATACGCTTGCAAAATGATGACCATGGCCAATTTTATAGACCCTTATTTATTTACTGAATTCTGGGATTATATAAATAATAAATGGAACACATTCTATGATAGAGATGCAGAAAAATGGAAATCTACTGGTTATCCAAGTATAGATACAATAAAACTTGGACAATTGCATATGAATCATCAAAAATATAAAAAGTTTAATCCACTCCGTAAATGGATTGATTCTGAAAAAAATAAATTTAATGTTTTCCGTAAAAAAGATGAAGACCCTTTCACACTTACTGAAATAATCAATAAAATAGAAAATATGGAATCCCCCAACTCACATCACGAAGCTTTCCTTAACGTAAGTAAAAAAAATAAAACAGATACTTTAAACTATCACGTTGATGGTGATACTGGAAAAGTTTCACTCTATTTCGATGATAACCGAACTAAAATGTCATGGTGGTATCAATTCGTGCAGATTTCTATTTCTGAATGGTCGCACGCATCAGGACTTCTTTCTATAGATCAAGAATTTAATGGTACTAATGAAAATTCGCGATTGTATATGAAATATCTATATAAATACGGAATTGACGGTTGTATATTATTCAATTTAATTCATTTTAAAAATATCAGAACATCCATTAATTTAAATAAAAAAAATCCTATTCACAATTTAAAAGAACTTGTTGATTTTGATAAATATAACAAAATACCAGATGTTTATAATCCCACAAAAGAAAAAGTTAGCTTTATGAATGATTTGCAGTTTAAGACAAATAACCATTGGAATCACTCAATAGGTGACTTTAATAAAACTGTCTGCTTACAACAATTATCCGAAGGATTAGCCAGCGGATTTTATTTATCTGGACGAAAACCCAGTGTTCCTTACGATTTAAAAAAATCTTTAGATAAACAACAAGCAAATATTAGCGAACATAAAAGAGCTACTTTGGTAATCGATACCCCTAATAACCCATATTGGAATAAGTATTTAAACCCATTAACTTGTAATTTAGAAGAAACATATGGAAAACATTTCGATTATTGTATAGAACAAATTGAGAAACAACACGGTAGTTTTAAAAATTTCAATGAAAAATTCGACCAATTATTTTCCAGTTCTTTAATTTTGTATAAAAACGGATTTATGGATGAACACCGATTAAAAGAAATTGAAAAAAATAATCCCGGTATAACTATAGTAAATAAAATAACAGATATTTGGGAAACATATAAAGATGATGAACGCATATATTTTCCAAAAAATTCTGATATAGACGACAATACTTTAAGTCATATTGAAGGTTTCTTAGGTAAATTCGAAAATAATACTCTTCAACACGCTTTAGATGGAATTTATCATGTAGATTACAATTCATTTATGAAAAAAGCCAATAATCTTTTAGTTCCATTCGTTCCTGTCTCATTGTTAAGAAAAAAAAACCGAAATATATTCAGTAAAGATTTTGAATGGAAAGATGACGGTAGAATATTATATGATGCTGAAAAAACAAAACTTTTGTGGCCCAGAAATTCAGGAAGACCTTTCATTTTTATTAATAAATACAAATTTTTATATACTGATGGAAAGAAAGTAGGCGATAAAGGGAAATTAAAAATAAATAAAAAAATTTATAAAACCAATGAAATAGCTGATAAAATAAAAAATGCTACTTTTATTGGTACGACTAAGGATAAAAAAATAGGCAAGGCTATTCCTGATTATTGGTTCGATAGAGAATATCCTTTCACAAATAAAGATATAATAACCCATATTAAACTAAAGACTTTTCTCGATTCCGGTTATGATAAGTATAAAATAATTGTTAAAGATATTAATCAAAAATTATTAGAAGGTGGAATAATAGATTCATTGCCCGAAGAAGTTGAAGTATCAATACCGGAAACAGAAGAACCTGAAGATGATGGAAGCGAATTGGTGAAACCTGAAGATTATGGCGAATTGGTGAAACCCGGAGAAGTAGGAGGAAAAGCAGGAGAAATAATTCTTGATCAAAAAACCCAAGAAGAAGAAGAAGAAGCTGAGAGATTAGCTAAAATAGAATCAGATAGACAAGCAGATGGCGTACGAGATACGGCGAAAGCTATTGATACACTTGGAAATAAAATGGATGAAATATTGGATGACCCGAAATGTGATGAGTTAGATATAAACCATAATGTGGAGTTCATAATAAAATTACTTAATACTAATTCGGAAATGACCGATGAAAAAATCATAGAAGAATTTAAAAAGCGCCAAAATTTTGGGGGCACGACAGACATAACCATTAAATGTATGATAAGCGCCGCCAGAAGTTGGTTACCAGATACCGATGTCGCCGTTATAAAAGAAAGCGAAGACGGCGGTGATATAAAGACACAAGCCCTGAAGAGATTGGGATTAGAAAGAGTTAAAATTAAAGATGATGGTGATTGCTTGTTCGCATCGCTTTTAATGATTTTGGATAATGAAAAAAACCCTGATAAAGATGTTATTATGCAATTCAGAGGTAAAATAATAGATTATATTACGGGCAATGTAAAGAAAAAAAGACACTTAAATAGAGATGTGCCGGAGGGAGAAGAGAATACCTTTTGGGATGTACACGGAAATGGAATACTTTCCACTCCCCGTCCTGGACAGATCAGTGGAACAAGACAATCACACGCGATGTATAAAAACAAGAATGAATATAAAACAGAAATGATGCTTACCGAACCAAATACAGCTAATCCAAGAAGTAGATTTGGAGGCACCATAGAAATAATAGCTTTTCAAGAACTGTTTGAATCAAAACTTGGGGGTAAAAAAGTACAGATTATTCGGTGGAACGAAGTAACCGAAAAGTGGGATGTTTGGTTCCCACCAGGCAAACCGTTTGATCAAGAAAATCCTACAATTATATTCGAAGGACTACATTATGATTTCGCAAAAAGAATCACGAAATCTACTCAAGGGGGTGGAGGTAATAATGTTCACATTAACAAATGTAAAAATCATAGACATAAAAGAACCCGTAAATTCAGAATAAGATTCAAAAACGTCGGGGGTTGGGTTCATTTAAATAAACCTAAAAAAAAGACCCGCCGTAGATATTAACGGGTTATTACCATTTTTGCTATGGTTTCCTTATGAAATAAAGGTTTTACTATACCCCATAATATTAATCCATACTTCCCTACATTTTTTATATTAATTTTGCCCAATACATCTTCGTTCATATTTGGGTCATCCAACATAACGTTTAAGGGTTTTAATACTTTTTTTAAAAAAAATGGGTGAAAATGTTTACTTGTTACATTCTTCATATCTACATACATTGCAGATAACTCTTTTCTCTCTATATTTGCCTCTCTTACTCTTAAGATAATAAATACAAGATACTGAACAAATTCATCGTGATTCCCTCTATATTTATCGATTCTAAATTTACTTATATTTAATTTTAAACTGTGATTTTCTGGTTCATATATTATAAAATCTTGATATTTATTTTTCATTTCATTATAATTCATACTTAAAAAAAGTCTATATTTTTATATATTTATATTTCCTAAATATATAAATATGAAAATGGATGTAGATACCAAAGAACGATTAAAAATCATAATGATTTTTTTGTTACAAAGTTATAAAGTCGCCATGGGTTCAATGCTTGTTTTATTTGTCCCTCAAGAGTGTGGTAACAATTCTGTATGCTCCTTAAATGATAATTTAACAAAAACAGACACATTACACGTAACCACCTTATTTTTTAATTTTGTCAGTTTAATATCATTCATTTTATGCTATAATTCTGAATTACAAAGAGAAAATTGGTGTGTGAAACATCTCGATATTGATAAAAATCATGGAGATAATAATTTGACTTTAGTATTAAATCAAAGACCTGAATTCAAAATAGCACTGGACAAAATCAACAATAAATATTATGTTTTATCTTTGAATGCTGCTGGCGTTTATGTTATTAATTTAATATTATCTACAATCGTTTTATTTAATAATTCAGCAGGTTCAACAACTTTAACAAGTTATTTAGGATTTGTTATATTAATTTTAATGAAGTTATACAATTCTGTCTACATCTCTGTAGATTCAAAGAAGAATACAAGAGCTTTCTCTGCGTACATGACTGAATTTCAATCTTTTAATGTTATTGATGTGGATCATAGAGCTCCAGGAAATGGAATTGAAATCACCGAAATTAATATCGAAGAAGAAGAAGATAAAAATCCTCTACCTACACCTCTTGTAGCCGCATTAGAATCTGCTATATAATTATTCCAATGTTCCATTTATTCTATTAAAAGTTTTCGTCATAAATTCATGAACTTGTTCTTCACCTGAAGAAGCATATACGTCCTGAGGATAACCATCTATAAAATTCATGAATGTTGGGACTTGTTTTATTTTCATAGATGCTGATATATCATTTCCTTCATCCACATCTACTATAACTAAATGACAATTGTTCGGCATAGATTCAAAACATTTATCAAAAAAAGGTGCTACTCTTTTACAAGGACCACACCACTCAGCTGTAAATTTAACAATTACATATTTATTACTCTTTACAAATTGTGCTAATTGTTGTCTTTTGGTGAAATTAGTAATTAATTGACCGGGCATTATATTATTTTAATTTAAAATTATTTCTAAATTAAAATCCATCTAATTATTTTCTACGGCGTCTTCTACGTTTTTTCTTTGTACGTTTCTTTTTTCTTCTTCTTCTTTTACTTTTCTTTCTTCTACGTGTGCGTTTTCTACGGCGCCTTCTACCGCCTTCACTTGTTTTACATACACCTCGTTGATTATTATCAACTTGAGGACCAGACAGGAGATCATGTAGAACGCATTGAAGACCCTTATCACAATCAGCATTAGTACCGCATCTGTGTCCAAGAGGGACACCGCCTCGTTTTTTACGTCTTCTTCCTCCCCCTAAATCGAAATCATCTTCATCCGCACCAAACCACCAATAATCCAATTCTGGTTTGTGATCTCTCCCTTTTTTCATAAAAGCTCTAACCAAATTCTGTACACTTTGTTCAGCTTCGTCTTCATCCATTTTTTTAATATAAGGCTTTAATTCGGCAGCGTTCAAGCCTTTACTATTTGTCTTCGACAATTTTAATAATGTGTTTTTTCCACCATTCTCTATACTATAATTAATAATATCGCTAACAGTCAATCTACCCATTTTATATATATATACTAATCATTTTATATTTTCAACAAAATCCTCTAATTCCTCTATATCTATGTGTGGGAGATTCACATGAGATTCCCAAATGTATTTACAAAATGCCCAAACCATTTCACAATCATCCTTATACAAATGATTTTTATCTTTCAACAACTTTACATAAATCTTTACAGGCAATAACTTTAAACTATTCTTGGGCAAAACATAAGCCAATTGAACTTCTGGAGAAACAGCTTTATCATTATAAGTTAATAAACTTACATCCCAACGCGGAATAAATTTCAAAAGATCTTTAAATAAAGGCGGGTAATTAAAACGATAACACCATTTCCAATCATAACAACCTGTAGTATAATATTTCATTACCCATTCTAATCCTTCCAGAAAATTTGTGCTTACTTTTCTTTTGAAGGCCAATGAATCATTAGAATCAAACAATACATCATAATATCTTTTTTCCCAAAAAGGTTCATTGGGATTTATATAATGCTCTAATTCTCTATTTCTTGTCGGTGTGTGTAAATAACGTTCCATCTGTTCTTCAACCGTATCTGCTGGTAAAAAACGTTTTTCCAATTTATGTCTTGAATTATATTCCTTTTTGATATTAGTTGTTTCTTCTTCGGCTAAATATTCAACTAAATGATATAAATTATCCCAATATATTTTCTTCCCATCGGTCAAATTCTTTTTTTTTCCAATTGTATTCCTATAAGCAGCCATCAATCTAAAAATACCATCTTTCCTAATATTTACAGAAGGGAAATGAGGCATGAAATCATTTCCCAAAAAGAAACATAGAAAAATGTAATCATATAATTTATTTTTTTGTTGTGAATTACTTGGAGCTAATCCTCCATTCATTTCTCTAATAATTGTTTGCGATAATAATGGTATATCTAATACATAACTTTCATTTGGTATCAAGTTTTTATCGATATACCTTATAAATTCAGGAGTTTCACGATATAAATATATCCATTTCGCTACGGGTAAATTATTTAAAGCCAACATAATTAAATCCGCGTCTAATCCATAAATAATTGTTGTTTGTTGTTTGTGTCTGGTTTCATATTTCCTTATATAATTGAAAATTTTATGTTCCCCTTCACCTTTTTCATTAGCACCACTTACGATTATTTCTTCAACATTATATTTTTTTTCTTGGTTCTTGTAATATTTTTTTATATAACTGTTTAATTTTTTCATAAATTTTGTTCCGGGCGTAATCGCTCTTGTATCCCAAAATTTTTTATCATCCGGATTTAATTCTTTTTTAATCTTACTTTCCAAATCTGATTTATATCTTCGCGTTCTTTGTTGTTCTAATTTTGCTACTGGTGCCACACCATCAAATGCTATTAACACTGTTTTGTCTGGCTTTATTGTATTTATATATTCGTCTATTTTCACACACACTTTTAACATTAATTCTTTCTCAAATTGTATATCTTTTGTGTATTCTATAGAGCGTAATGAGTCATATATTATTGAATTACTATCTAAATATAAGTTATTCATTGTTTTTTCAAATTCACCTATTTTTTTAAGGATTTTTTTATGATTTTTAACAATATGTGAAAAAAAGCTCGGAATACCCATGGTTATTATATATAATGTAATTAATTCTTTTATATTCATTCTATAAATCAATTAATTTAGAAGAAATAGATATAAATTTCTTTTCAAAAAAATATAATCGCTATATATTATACGCAAATATGGCCAAAACAAAAGTTATCAAGAAGAAAACCAAAATCAAAAGCTCTACATACAAAAATATTCTGCAAAAAATTGCTTACTACAAAGGTATAATACAAAATACAATATTGTCTATTCAAAAGTATAAATCATTGGATATAATAACCGCTAGTGATTTGAATATATGTGTTAATAACTTACAAGATATACACGAAACATTGAACAATATTCAAAATAGTATTAAACCTAAGAGTAAAAACGTTAATAATATTGTACAAAGATTACAGGATATCAATAATGAAATTACTGTATTATTTCAAAAATATGGAACAGATTCTATAGAAAATCTATTATCTATCGTATTTGGCCAATCTTATTTAAAAGACAATTCTATAAATAATGATAAAATGAATGTTATCAATAAATTTTTACATCCAATTAATTATAAAATCTTTAATTGGGGTGTAAATGATGGTAAAGCTGTAGATAAAAGGCTAGCCAGAAATAAAATTGTTGAAGATTATATGATAGTACAAACTGGTAAATCACTTGATTGTTTTGATTTATCCAGAACGTCTAATATTTTTCAAATTAAAGTATATGGTATTAAAATTTGCTTTCAAAATCCTATATTAAAAAAAACACTCGTTGTTCAATGTATTGCCGATGATGTTCTCGTATCTTGCTCTGATGATACCTACATAATTAAAACACTCGGACTGCTTTATAATAATCCACCGAAAGATTTCGATATACCAGAATATAAAAGATTTATATCCGCATTATCTCTTAAGGAAATTTTGATTTATAATAATAAGGAATTAATACATAAGTTTGTAGGATATTGTAATCAAAATAAATTATATAAACAGCGAACTATTTCTGAAATTATTAAAGAATTCTTATCAAGTGATTTATACAAGCAACGAACTATTTTAATGCGCTTATTGTTAAAAAACGACAATCCTGAATATGAATATTTATCTTATTTATTATATGACCTTTTATCCAATGAAACCAATGGTTCTATCGATACTCAAGAACAAACTTTACTATTTGATAGTTTTCCTTGGTCAATTAAAAAGTATTTTAAAAGTGCTATGAAAAATACTATTGATTATACTAAGAAAATTTCAAATTTTGAAACTAATAAGATACCACTTGAACAACAAATATGTTTACTTAAAGCGTCTAATAATGTTAAAGAAAAAGCCATGGTCAAATTAAAGGAAATTAAAGCAAAAACAGAAGATTCTGGTTCCAAAGCCAGAGCTTATCTTGATGGATTATTAAAAATACCATTCGGCATTTTCAAAACTGAAAAACTTTTAACATTAACCGATAATATTAATGATATATTTCATAAATTAGTTAATAAACTTAATGAAAGTCCCGATATCGATATACCGGTTCAAGACAAATACACAAATGATGATATTATTAAATATTGTAAATCCATTAAAAATACTCATATGGATAAGATACAGGAGAATAATTATAAATTTTTAATAAATAAATATACTAATAATAAACGTGAAACTCTTATTAATAACATTTTGTATATTAATAATGTGTTAAAAGACAATAACGCTAAAAAATATCGCATATGTCATTCTGGAAAAAAAATACAATATATGAAAGATAAAATTAAAGAAACCATACGCGATTTTTCTAACAATTCAATTATTATGAAACAATTACAAATTAAATATAATCATGATAATATTGTATTTGAACACATTGATAATGAAATGTCTAACATCAATGGTAATTGGGATATTATTTGTAATGAAATGGAAACTATTTCTAATACATTAGATGAGGCTGTACACGGACATAAAATAGCCAAAAGACAAATTGAAAGAATTATTGGTCAATGGATTTCAGGAAAACAAACTGGTTATTGTTTCGGTTTTGAAGGACCCCCTGGAACAGGAAAAACAACTCTCGCTCGCAAAGGTCTCGCTAATTGTTTAAAAGATGATAATGGTAATCCAAGACCTTTCTCTTTTATTGCCGTGGGTGGGGCAAGTAACGGCAGCACCATCGCCGGACATAATTATACATATGTCGGTTCTACTTGGGGTAAAATTGTTGATGTTCTTATTGATACCAAATGTATGAACCCTATTATATTTATAGATGAACTTGATAAAATTAGTAAAACTGAAAATGGTAAAGAAATTATTGGTATTTTAACACACCTTATTGATACTACTCAAAATTCACAATTCCAGGATAAATATTTCTCTGGTATTGATTTAGATTTAAGTAAGGCTTTATTTGTTTTTTCATATAATGACGCTAATGCTATAGACCGTATTTTATTGGATAGAATACACCGAATTAAATTCAAACATTTATCATTAAACGATAAATTAACTATTTGTAACGACTATATTTTACCCGAATTTTATAAAAAATTCAATATCAATGATTTAAAATTATCCGATGATATTCTTACTTATATTATACAACACTACACTAATGAATCTGGTGTTCGTAAATTAAAAGAAATTTTATTTGAAATATTAAGTGAAGTTAATTTACAAATTCTTAAAAATAACAATAATTATGTGAATATACAAATTACAATTGAAGATATTAAAAAAAAATATTTGAAAAATAAACACGAAGTTAAAGAAAAAATCATACACACAAAACCACAAACAGGCGTTATTAATGGTTTATGGGCTAACTCTTTGGGTATGGGTGGTATTATACCTATTGAATCCTCATTCATGCCGTCTAACACCTTTTTAGACCTCAATTTGACTGGCTTGCAAGGAGACGTTATGAAAGAAAGTATGAACGTGGCCAAAACATTAGCTTGGAAATTAACTCCAAATAATATAAGAACTAAATTACTCGCCAAATTCAAAAAAAACAAAATGCAATGTATTCATATTCATTGTCCTGAAGGTGCTGTCCCTAAAGATGGTCCATCCGCCGGAACCGCCATTACCACTTGCATTTTCAGTCTATTTAATGATAAAAAAATTAAAAATAATATTGCTATCACTGGTGAAATTAATTTACAGGGACAGGTAACACCAATTGGAGGGCTTGAGCTTAAAATTTTAGGAGGTATTCGTGCTGGTGTCAAAACTTTCATTTTTCCTAAAAATAATAATGATGATTTTGAAAAAATTAAAAATGATATACGCGACCTTTCTATTTTTGACGGCATCACTTTCATTCCTGTTGAAAATATACAACAAGTTTTGGATATTGTTTTTATTGATTAAAATTAATTATGATAATTTAATTATATCATAATTAATATATATACAATGGCTATCAAATTTGGATTATATAATTATGGTGTTTTCTTCTCCGCCTTATCACCTTTATTAATACAGACCTATTTACTATTCAATTCCATTTTTCAGGGTAATCTTAGAGGATTGGTATTTCTTATTGGTAATAGTTTAGCTTCTCTCTGTGGAAACTTCTTAAAACAATTCGCTAAAATTGAACGTGGGAAATTTAAACACGGTTCAAATTGGGAACCTACCACGATGCCTGGAGCACACGACCATTGTGATATTTTTGAACCTGTTAATTCCAGTCTTAAATTTTACGGTGTTCCTTCTTCCCACGCCGTTTTTTATGGTTATGCATTAACATATTTCGGTTTGGGTATAATTGAAAATCAAGCCAATAAACCTGGTATCCCTTTCTTCATTTTAATGTCTTTGTTGGGCACATTGGACTTATTCTTTAGAATGACAAGTAAATGCGATAACTTTATGGCTCTTGGCGCTGGCGCAATTGTAGGTGGTCTCATCGGTCTCATTTGGTTTTATGGTATTAAAACTTTTTGGCCTAATGGTGATGGTGATAAAATCGTTTATAACTTAAAAGATGATGTTCATAATATTGAAAAATGTTCTCTCGGAAAACAATCTTACAAATGTTCATATCAAAAAGTTTAAAATTCATTACAATCGTCTTGTCTAAACATATTACCCCAATTATCCCTTAAATACTCTTTCACGCGTTCTTGAACCATATTCCTTCTCCAACCATTAAAATCATGATTCACTATATAAGCTCCATAAAAGTTCTGATTAAAATATATATATGCTTTCGCCATATCTATCACTTCAAATTTTTTTAATATGTCTTCGTCAAATACATGATGACCTATTCTTTTATTAACATCATTGTGAAATTTAAATAAAAACATTTTTAATTTCTTTTTTGTATTTACATCCTTTGATGTCTTATTGCTAAAATATCTTGTCGCATGGTTCCTACAGTATGGACACGGCAAATTCTTACATATTAATACTATCAAATTATATACTTCATTATACTCCTTCTCGTAAAAGGATTTACTTATTTTTTCCGCTATTCCATGAAAGAAAAACCAGCATGGTATAGCCCAAATTGTCTTTTTAACCATTCTATATAAAACATATAAAGAGAATAATTTATTTAAATAGAATGCAGTCTAATTTTAATGATTTATTGTCTTCTTCCATTAATAATGACGATTCCGATGGCGAAGATAACGATGATATTTGTTTAATTTCACACGAAACATTGGATGATACCCACGTTAGATTGGTGTGTTCTCATAAATTTAATTATAGTTTTATTTACGCAGAAGTCCTCAATCAAAAATTCTCTTCCAATCATAATGAAATTCAAAGATTGAAAAAATTCCAATTTAAATGTCCTTATTGTAGAACTATACAAAATGGTGTTCTTCCAAACAATCCTAATTTCCCCAAAACTAACACAGTTAACTCCCCTTCCACTCAAATTATAAAAAATAGCATTTGTGGATACACTTTTATATCCGGCAAAAGAAAAGGTTTAAAATGTTCTAAACCTTGTTACGGTAATTATTGTAATAATCATAAAAATATTATTGAAAAACGCAATGGTAAAAAGTATCTTTCTAAATTAAATGAACCCCTATGTGGTGCATCTACAAAAAAAGGCACTCCCTGTAAAAGAAAGGCCGTAGGAAATTTAAAAATTATGTGTTCACAACACGCTAAAATGCTTCATCAGGGAAAAAAAGTAAAAAGCGTCCCCGAATGTAAAATTCCACAAACTAATGTGGTTGTAACTATTTAGTTAAATATTCATTTTTTTTTTCATTTATTCATTTATACTAATGAATAAATACAAACAAATTTTCAATAGGTCTAATTTTATGATCATTAATAATTTTTTTAAAGACATCAACGATATTGTTCACAAAACACAATATTTGAAAAAAAATGTCGTTATTTGGGATTCCCCTCAAGATGATGGAGGAAATTTATTTGTTACTAATAAGAAAAGGCGTGCTTATGTTTTTTTCCTTAATGAAAATAATTTAGCAGATGTTTTACCTGCTAATTTTAAAAAAAATAAGCAATTCCCCCCTTTCTTAAGAAAAAGAATAGATTCTTATAAAGAATGTTATAAACAATTAAAACCTCTTTTGTATAATCCTGTTAATACTTTAATGCGAATTCTCGGTTATCGTAGATGGAATATTGTTGGTATCACTTTATTCTCCGTATCTCCTGGAAGTCCTGAACAGGAAATACATCACGACGCACCCGAAAAAACCCAGCGCATTTTTATTACTATCCCCCTACACGATACTCCTGTTAATATGGGTCCTACCATTTTTTACGATGACGCCAGATTGGGTGATTTTAGACAAAAATATATGGACGATGAAGAAGGGCGTGCATCCAGACCCTATGGTAATCTTGGTTATTTGAATGAAATCCCTGACCGTGACCTTTTCAAAAACGCACAATATAATTGTGGTTTAAAACTTGGTGATATCACCATTCATAGAGATATTACATGGCATTCCGCAGGCAACAATGTTTCAAATAATCACCGCGAATTATTATTTATCGTTATTGATGTTATGTAAATATATTTAAAATATATTTAAATATTTAATTACTATTTAATATATATGACCGACAAAGCACACCTTGTTGAAAACGTTAAAAACTGGTTACAAATTGATACTGAAATTAAAAAATTACAACAAGAAATTAGAAAAAGAAGAGCTTTAAAAAAAGATATGACAGATACTCTTGTACAAATAATGAAAAGTCAAGATATTGAAATTATGAACGCCGGCGAAAGCCAACTTATACGAACCGAAAGAAAAACTAAATCTGCCCTCAGTAAAAAACATCTCATCAATTCATTGTTGAATTTTTTTAAAGAAGATAAAGAAACTGTCGCGCAACTCACCACTTTTATTATGAACACCCGACCAGAAAAAACTATCGAAAATATTAGACGTAAAGTTGTAAAAAAATAAAACTATATTTATATAAATGAATAATTATTATGATGAAACTTATTATAATTTATCTTTTTTGAATAATAATACAAACAAAATTTCTTATAAAAATAATGATACTGTTTTCATCTGTATCTTTCAAATTATACAAAATACGGAAAAAAGTTTAGTATATAAACCTTATTTATCGTATTTATTATTTAAATATCCTCCCTCTTCATCTAAGGAACATTTCATTTTCCCTTTTAATATAGTCAAAAATAATAATAAACCATTCGCCATTGCTAATAATTTAGTTAAAAAAACTACTAACGCCGATGTATCTTTTAAGGGTTTCGTTTCTGACTCCTCTAATCATTTTTTCTTTTATAAACTTAAATATCAATTTAATCCCGTCAAATTAATTAATAGAAATCAACAATTATGGTGGGCCACTATTCACGAAATTTGCAACATCAAAAAAATTATTCATTTCCCTATAGACAATACATCCTCTTCCATTTTTTTTAAGTTCCCCCAATTAATATATTTAAAAGACGTTAATCGTAAAAATATTGAAATACCCGATGTAACTTATTATGGTGGTCCAGCCGAAATTATACCCTTCGCAGCCAGTGTAGGCATACGTGCCAATGCTTCTACAATGTACGGTTCCTTTTATTATTGCAAATCTTTTAGCGGTGTTATGAAAAACGCATTATTCACATCTAATTATAAAGAACGTAATATATTTAGTAAAGTCATCTCCAATAAAAACGGTAAACATTTTCAAGGTGCTATTATTAGAATAGCCACTTTCCTAGGAAAAGCACGACATATTCTTTATCGTAAAACAGACCCTTTTTACTCTTTTATCCAAAGTTATGATGACCCAAATTCCGCTTTTAAAGGTGGTGATCAAAAAGCTAACGCTAATAAGGGTAAGTGGGCCAAAAAATATGATTCTCTTGTTATTTCTAAAATAAAATTACATAATCTTTCTGGTTATTTTAATACCACCCCCAGTTACGTTATTAAATCTCAACAACAGTTAAACACTTTATCTTATCACTTAATCGATATGAAATTCACTCCCCCTGTTTGGAATCCTTATTATGATAATTTTAAAATTAAATAATTTAACATTTATATATATATGTTCGCCCTATCTGCAAGACAATTATCAACTCTGTTTATTTTAGTTTTCCTTTTCTTTACTAAATTAATGACCGCTCTCTTTCCCGATTTATTTCCAGCAAATGAATGGATCACTTATCAGGTTTGGACTGTCGCCATTTGGTTATTTGTTATGTTTTTACCAAGAAAAACCGGTTCCGCTTTTCTTTAAACCAATTTCTAATTCTTTTTAAAATTGATTTAAGATTTATCTACTATATTCATTTAAGATGGAAAAAAGTATTAATAAGAAAATTGCTCAACATGCAAATGAATTCAAAACCAATATTACCAACGCTGTTAAACTTCTTAATATTGACGATAATACCAAATCTGACCTTTTGAGATACATTTTCGATTATAATGTTCTGCAAATTAATAAAGCCGATATTACCAAAAGAAAACGAGCTAAAAATATAGTGCCTCTCGCCGATAGATGTTGCGCTTTAAGGGCTGCCGGCGAACAATGTAGTCGTAGAAAAAAAGACCCTCACGATTTTTGTGGAACCCATGTTAAAGGCACTCCACACGGCATTATTACCGACAAGCCTCCCAAAAAAACTCATAAAGAAATTGATGTTTGGTTATGTGAAATTCACGGCATATCATATTATATTGATGCCGACAATAATGTTTATTCTCATAATGATATTATCAATAATATCCCTAACCCTTCCATTATAGCCAAATACGTTAAAGATACTGATGGTAACATTAATATTCCTTCCTTATTCGGTAAAAAATAATTCATAAAATTTTAATCAATTATTTTTTATTTTTCTCTTCTGGAAATTTATCTTCTACCATCGTTTTTATCATTTTTATCGCGGGCTTACATTCATAATATGTTCCTACATATACTCCCGCCGCAAATCCAAGCATCACTTGCCACATTATACTAATTAATTAGATTTAATTATTTCTTATATAGTATTCGCGAGCATCTTTCGACCTAATCATTCCCATATAATAATCATATCTACTTATAATTTTCATACCAACGTGTCCTACTAATGCTGAACTTAGGTGCCATAACATATGATAATTTATACCGCCTTCGTCACATTTAAATGTATCTAACACCCAAAATATAACACTAAATACTAATAAACAATTATATATCGTCCAATCCCACTCGCCACTCACTTTCATCAATCGCGCACACAACCACATATAGATTTGTAATACCACAAAAAGCCCACCAAAAATAAAAAATATATCTTGAAAAGAAAAATAAATCCCTATCAATAAAAATAACCATTGAATATTTATTGACGGGTGAATTTGTTTTATTAAATTAAATGTTAATACAAACATCCCCACTTCGTCTGCCCATTGTCCCCAATATCTTAATGTACCATGCCACAATGCTGTCGCCAAGCTTAAAAACATAAAGCTAAACGCTATTCTTTTATATTTAGTAAACATCCACCATAATCCTATTACAAAATATACCGATGCACTTATCGTATTCCAATATTCCGCAATATACATATTTTCTTTATAATTTTCTTCGCAAAAATCAATCGAACCATCTGGTTTCCCCCAGTAATTTGAACAATTCATTATATTATTATTATGTTTCTGTTTAAGCCACTTATGAATATTCTTTACGATTATTAACATACTTCATCTACATATAAAGGTAAATTCATATCATCCGGTCTATGCAATTTATCCACCCATTCTATTGTTAAAGGCATCGTTTCCGATAAAGGCGACTTACTCGTCCATTTCTCTTTGTGTAACAATTTTTTTAATTTTTTTATTCTATTTATAATCCCGCCCGCATTTCTTGGTGGGACGTGTTTCAATGCCCATTCAAACTGCATTGATTCTATTTTTGTGGGAAATCCGTGTATTACACATATGTGTTTCCATCCTGGACCTTTGCTTGTTGTATATTTCGCACCACCTTTTATTTCACAATTATGAGCTCTCAATCGTTTTTTTACATTATTTGATACACCCACATAAGTGTATCCTTTATTTTCAATTATATAACAACTCCATTTATCCATTATACTATTTATATGGATTTTTCTTTGTACATTAATTATTTAAATTTCAAATAAATAATTAATTATATAAAACACTCGCTTGTGTTTCTTTCAATTCCTCCATGACTTTTTGCTTCTTATGTTCCTGTCCCCAAAATTTAGTCCAGAACCAGTTCCTTTTCTCTTCTGGAAGATTATCCGGCACCAAATCAGACAATTTGGTCGTTCCCAATTTCGCGTTCTCAGATTCAACATCTTCACTTTGGTTTAAATACATATAACCAGCAATACCTGCGGCAGCAAATCCAGCGGTAGCAATCAATACTGTTTGATTCTCCATTTATACTATTAATACACAAATTTATTTCTAAATCATTCCGTACTTACATTTAATTCTTCGCTTAAATTTTTTGGTATAACCTTGAATTTTTTAATCAAAAAGAATCTTTTATATTTCTTTGTACCCTGTTTTGTATAACCAGCACTCTTTCTTATCGGTTCCATTTTATAATCATTCGATTTCAATATTTGTCTTACCAAGTTTAATAATGGCCATTTCTGTTTTTTGGGTGCGTTCGTTTGTAACGATGTAAGCATTGATGAGCTAAATAACTTTTTCAATTCCAATATATTTTGCGAAATATCCAAATATTTCTTTTCGTTCAATAACATTTCTCTTGGTATTAACATACCGTCTAAATGTTCTATTTTGTCAAATACAAAATTGCATTTATGTAAGAAATTAAATATTAATTCTTCTTGTTTATTCATTTATAATTATAACTCAAATTTTAATCTCAATTTGGACGAAATATGGATTGACTGCATAAAAAATTATTTTTTACTACTCAAACATTTTCTTATGATTTATGATAACAAAATGCGAAAAAAATGAAATCGTGAAAATTGACAGCATAATCCAACTTTTTTTTACTACTTTTTTTATTATTACTGATTATGATAAGAAAACTTGCAACTACTAAAATCTCGCTGCATGCTTACCACACTTTTTAGTTGCAAAAATATTTGTTACTGAATGTCGTAACGATCGGATTTTCGTTCAAATCGTATCCCTTAATCCCGCTATTTTTTTGTAAGTTGTAATTTACCTTATTACCATAATACGTCTTAATCGTGTTTTTTATAGTGTCTTTTTTTTAGTAGGGTTTGACAAAATAGTGTAATTATTTTACATCATGATTTTCAATATGCACATTTATTGACAAATAAAAATGTGCATCTCTATATTTCTGAACACAAACATGGGGCCTAAAACCCTCAAACCCTCAACCTGTCTTGATATATGTAGAGGACTTTTAAAAAAAAATAAAAAAGTTTTGTTACCATAAATATTTTTTATATAAAAAAGGGTTTAGAAATAAAATAATATCATGCTATATTAAGGCTATGTCGGATGCTATATATCTTAACGGTATGAAAAAACAAAATAATAAATTTTATTGTAAAATTTGTGACTATAAATGCTCTCGCAGAAGCGAATTAGAGAGACATTTGGGAAGAAAAAAACACAAAAAAAATCACGAAAAAATGAATAAAAAAAAGACGAATCTTGATTTTATATGTAAATATTGCGGTAGCGGTTACAAGCATCAACCCTCATTATCACGTCATTTAAAAAAATGTAAAAAAGCAAAATCCAATACTGTTGAAAATCACCAAAAAAATGCTAATATAGCCAATTTGGATGCTATGAAAAAATCACCAGATAAAGAAAAAGACTTGGAAATCAAAGATTTGAAAATACAAATATTGGAAGAAAAATTGAAACATAAAGATCAAATTATAGATATTTTGAAAACCAAGGGAAATACAACAAATAATAATACGCAAAATTTTGATAATAATACTTTCAATACAAACAACATATCCATTAATTTATATTTGAATGAACATTGTAAAGACGCAATGAATTTGACGGATTTTGTAGATCAAATAAAGGTTCAATTGGAGGATATAATGTATCAAGATAGAACGTCAAGTGCTGATGGTTTGACGAATATAATTACGAAACAATTAAAAGATTTGGCTCCAACGGAAAGACCTATACATTGTAGTGACCAAAGAAGGCAACATTTTTATATTAAAGAAGGTGAAGAATGGAAACAGAAGTCGGGTGATGCTGAGATGGAAAAATCCGTTCGAAAAATTCAAATAAAACAGCTATCGGCATTGAAAGAGTGGGAGGACCAACATCCAAATTTCATGGATGATGAGAGATTACAAAACAAATATACGAAATTTATGGAGAAGATAATGTATGGTTGTGGGGATAAACATAAGATGGATAAGAATGTGAAAGAAGTGAAGAAGAAAATATCACAAAACATAATGATAAAAGACGCAATTGCTGATTTACAAGAAGAATAAAATTGATTTAAATGTTAAATATCATTTCAATCAATATGAATATAACAATATCACATGATTATAATGCTGTAAAAGAACATTATGATAAGGAATTAAATAAAGATAAGAAATTGGTAAAAACATCAAACGACGAACCAACGCCAATAGACTGTGTTGAAGAGATGGTGAATAAAATACCGGAAGACTTTTGGAAGAGAAAGAATTTAAAAATATTAGATCCTTGTTGCGGTTGTGGTAACTTCCCATTTGTAATATATCATAAATTATTAAAATATCATAGTAAAGATACTATTTTGAAAGATATTTTGCATTTCAATGATTTGAATACCGATAGGATAGTGGTATTGAAGAAAATATTCGATTGCGATGATTTGAATGTATACACGGAGGATTTCTTAAAATTTGAAACGGGTATAAAATTTGATTTGATAGTGGCTAATCCTCCATATGCTAAGTTGGATGCGAATGGGAAAAGAACAGCAAAGAATCATAACTTGATAGGTTTATTTATAAATAAATCCTTAGAAATATTAAATGAAAAGGGTTTATTATTATATATTACACCTGATAATTGGATGTCTTATGCTGATAGAAATACGTTAATAATTAAATTGACGAACTTGCAGATACTGCATATTAATATTCATACAGCAAAAAAATATTTTCCTAAGGTTGGTTCATCATTTGTTTGGTATTTGATAGAGAATACGCCTGCGTATAAAGATATTACTGTGGAAGGTAAATGGAAGGGAGAAATATATAATAGTAGCGTTAAGAGCGAAGAACGAAGATATATACCGTTGTATTATAATAAAATGATACAGAATATATTGAAAAAAACATTGGACAATAAAGCATTAAGAAAATTTAGCGTTGAGACTACAAGCTTTTTACATAAATATACAAAAAAACAGTTCATAAAAAAAGAAAAAGATGAGGAACATATATATAGATTGATACATACACCGAAACAAGTTGTTTGGAGTTCAAAGAAACATAAATATCAAGAAGGGTGGAAGGTTTTTATTTCAACAACATCTTATTACGGAACATTTGTGGATAATGATTGTGGAATGACGCAATCAATAGCATTTATTAGATGTGAAGATGAGAAGGAGGCATGTAAAATAAATAGTGTATTGAAACATCCATTATATAAGTTTGTAAATGATATATGTAGATATGGCAACTTCAATAACATAAGAATATTGCAGAGTTTTCCTTATTGTGATGATTATGATAAGGTATATAAGCAGTTTAAAATAACAAAAAAAGAGCAAAAGTTTATAGAGGGCAAATAAAAAAAGCTATCTCCAGTCTTCATATTTTTTATTAAGTGCAATTTTCCCCGAAAATCGGACAATTTCCATTGTTGAGTAAATTATGAACTTCGAATGCCCTCGATTCTGTCTCTCTAATCAAATATGGTTTTATTTCTCTTGGTTCATCATACATAGGGTCATCATCTATAATATTTTCAACAAATTTGAGACGATATGTAAAACGACATTCAAGTTCACAGCTTATAAAATATTTAATTGCTCTCTGGAACCACTTATTTGTAGCAGAACCAGTTTCGTGATTACCTCCACCAAACGATTGAATTCTCTTAGACATTCCTTGTGTTTCGGCAAAAGACCCTATTTTAATTATCACCCATATATCATTACTATTTTTAACAGACAATAAATATACACCTTGTTCGATCTTCTTTGAATTCTTGTCTGGATCCGCTGTAACTGTCGTGCCGGTTCTTGTATTTTTTATAACTAAATCAAGTTTATAAGTAAATAAATCGCGAAATACACGCCCTCGCTTGGTTTTAAAATTCAAAAAGTCTTCTTCTTTGAGTGGGATGGAACCGTTAATAAAATTTAACATTTCGTGTTCGCATAGGAAGAAATCTTTAATCCGAAGAGGGTTTCTAATATTTTCATTGAAAATTATAACCGATGGTTTATCGTTGGCAACAGCAACGATATCACGAGTTAAAGCGCCTTTAGTTTTTGTTTTGAAAGAACCTTTTTTGGTTTTGTTTGTTGTGAAAATATTGACGCCAATTTCTTGCGCTATATCTCTTAATGCTGGAACATTCAACTTCCATTTCATATTAGCAATATATTGTTTGAAACCATATGTATCTTCCTGTGTATTCATGTTGTTTGTATTTTGTGTAATCATTGTTTATTGATTATATATAATAGATTATTATTCATTCAATTTTTCATGATTTCTCAAGGTTACAAAAAAAAATAATTATATATGTTATATGACGGATGCTTTAGATATATCTGGAACGGAAATGGAAAATATGGAGGAAGGGAAGGCACCACAAGGAATTAAATTAATGATAAAGAGACCATCTCTTACAGAAGATATAATAGATAAACAAGAAGTGGCCAAACAGATGGAATTTATATTTGGTAATATGGCGAATAAAATTACGAATAAGAAAATTGACGGTAAGAAGCTCCCTTTAACAATCGATGATGCTATATTTAATGTGAAATTGAATGTTATAAATTCCTTAAATATGATGGATTTTGACTCGGTAGACAGTATAACATCTACGGGCGATACACATAATAAGGTAACATATAAAAGAGTAGAAAGTAGTTTGAATCAATTATACAATAGTCCGGAGGAATATTATTCATCGGCGATGGATATATTGGCGAGTTATATAAGAGGACAAAAGTTAATATATATGGAGGCGAAACACGAATGTGATAAAAATTTAAATAGACTGATGTTACCTGCAATATTTTTATCTTCATTGGCTGCCGTTGCTACATATGCCATAGACGCGTATTTTTGGGGTACGATAGCAATGTCGGCGTTAAATGCTTTTATATCATTTTTATTGGCTTTGGTAAATTATTGGAAATTGGATGCACAAGCAGAGGCCCATAAAACATCGGCACACCAATATGATAAATTGCAATCAAGTTGTGAATTTGCGTCAGGATATTTTTTATTATTTGGATTGAATGAAGATTCCGAGGAAGAAATGCAAAAAATAAAAGAGAGAATAATGGATATTGAAATGAAAATTAAAGAAATAAAAGCAACAAATCAATTTGTTATTCCAAGGAAGATAAGATATTTATATCCAAATATATATAATTTGAATGTGTTTTCAATTATAAAAAAAATAACAAATTGTCAAAGGGATTATACTACAAAATTACGAGATATAACAAATAGAATAATTCATTTAAAAGAGGAATTATTAGATGAAGAATTGGATAAATTTAAATTTGAAAAAAAGAAAAGATTAATACGTTTGGAATATGATGCGAAGTCATCGGCATTGACTACTATATTACTATTGAAATCGGGATTTTCGGTTATTGATCAAATATTTCAAGAGGAGATACGAATTGCTGAAGTAAATAGAAGAAAATGTTTTAGTGATTGTTGTATGCCTGTAACGAAGAATGTTATAGATGCTAACAAATTTATAAAA
>Ga0233439_10001144_pt1 | contig 35276 bp, 31 predicted proteins | sample SI_123_September_6_FD_182713 | JGI IMG/M metagenome (GOLD analysis project Ga0233439, IMG submission 182713) | Seawater microbial communities from Saanich Inlet, British Columbia, Canada - SI_123_September2016_100_MG | ecosystem: Environmental > Aquatic > Marine > Inlet | place: Canada: British... | reverse complement strand
TCATCGAAACTGTAAGTACCGCGAGGCCGCCATGCGCGCCGCCCTGGCAGCGGTGCCTCGCGGTACTTACAGTTTCGATGATTGTATGGATGATTACGGCCCGGGCACGGATCCCATCAAAATCTCCGTGGACATCACCTTTGACGGTGTCGGCGCGGTGGAGCTCGATTTTTCCCGCTCCTCCGACGCAGTACCTGCTGCCATCAATTCCTACATCAACTACACCCGCGCCTATGCCATCTTTGCCATCAAGGTTTTTTGCGATGCCCTGCAACCGCAGACAGAGGGCAACATGCGGCCCATTACCGTGACCGCACGGGAGGGGTCGTTTTTTAATCCGGCCTTCCCTGCACCTTCGGGCGGGCGGGCTATATTGCAGGTACGCATTTTCGATGCCATCAATGGTGCTATTGCCCAGGCCCTGCCACATAGGGCCATGGGGGCCTTTTCCCATTGGTCGAACCCCAATATTGGTGGCATCCATGATGATACCGGCCGGCCCTTCGTAATGTATGACCTTTCCCTCGCGGGTTACGGCGGGCGTCAGGGCAGGGACGGTGTTGAGGCATTAAGCCCGGTGATGAATTGCTCGAACATTCCAGTGGAGGTGCACGAGACCCATAACCCGGTCCGGATACGCCGCCTGGAATTCATCCCCGATACCGGCGGGCCCGGGCAATGGCGCGGCGGTTGCGGTCTACGCAAGGATATTGAACTGTTGAACTCCACCGCTGTTTTGTCGCACCTGGGCGACCGCCATCGTTTTCAGCCCTATGGCCTGTTTGGTGGCGGGCCTGGTGCCTTGGGCGAAACCTTTTTGAATCCGGACGGTAATGCGGAACCTTTGCATTCAAAGGGCATGTATGATTTGAAAAAAGGCGATGTGGTCAGTTTCCGCCTGTCGGGCGCGGGCGGCTACGGCCCGGTAGATGCGCGTGATCCTGAAGCCGTCAGGGAGGATATGGCTGACGGCTATATCACGGAGGAAGGGGCAAGGCATGACTACGCTTGGCAGGCCGAACCTAAGTAGGGATCAATGGTCGGCGCTGCTTGTCACCTCCAACTGGCGGGGGGCGGTGCACTTGGCCGGTCACCTGGGACTGCTGGCGATCACATCCACATTGATTTTGGCAAAGGTTCCCTTGTGGCCGGTACTGTTGCTGCCCCAGGGCATTTTACTGATCTTCCTGTTCGCGCCCCTGCATGAATCCGTCCACCGCACGGCGTTTCGCAGCAAATGGTGCAACGATGCGGTGGCATTCTTTTGCGGCTGGCTTTTGCTGTTGCCGCCGATCTGGTTCCGCTATTTTCACATCGCCCATCACCGCTTTACCAATCTGGCCGACAAAGACCCGGAACTGGCCATTGAAAGCCCGATAGCCGGATCGAATATATTGTCTATTTGTCCGGCATTCCTATTTGGGCCTCGCGATTTCAGGATCTGCTTGGTCATACCCATGGCCGGAATATCGGTGAATTTGTCCCACGCAAGGCACAGAACCACGTTGCAATGGAAGCGCGATGGTTTCTGGCCCTTTACGTCATTGCCTTTGCCCTCGCCGGTGAACAGTTATTGCTGATTTGGGTCTACCCGGCCCTTATTGGGCAGCCGTTTCTGCGGGCATTTTTATTGGCGGAACATTGGCAATGCCCGCAGATCCCCGATATGCTGGCCAACACCCGGACAACATTCACTACCGCCGCTATGCGCAAGCTCACTTGGAATATGTGCTACCACGCGGAGCATCACGCCCAAAAGGCAATACCGTTCCACAAATTGCCGGAATTCCACCGCCATACGGCACCGCACTTGAAGGTAACCCAGGGTGGCTATTTCAACCTGCACAGAGCTATATGGCGGGGTTTTCCGTAATTAGTGCTTTTTCATCTTGCCATGGGTGTTGTGGTCGCCGTGGCCACCGTGACCGGATTTAGTTTCGGCATTCATAGCACCGACGCCCATAATCCGGACATCGACAGTGACGTCGCCCGCCTTGGCGAAATGCAGGGTTAAGGGAAAGCTGCCGCCTTTCTTCAGGGCATGTTTCAACTTCATCAACATGACGTGGTAACCGCCTGGCTTCAACATGACCATTTCGCCCGCAGGAACGTCCAGGCCGTGAACTTCGCGCATTTTCATGACGCCGTTCTCGTTGCTGTGGCCATGTATGGCTGCCTTTTTTGATACGGGGGTTTCAGCCCCCGTCAATTGATCGTCTGTGGCACCGCCTTTGATCATAAGGTAGGCCCCGCCATTACGCGGCTGGCCCGGTGTGGCGCGGGCCCAGGGGTTGGTGATGGTGATGTCGCCGGCCTTGTATTCCATGGCGGCCGACGGCGTGATGGCAAGTGTGATGAGTGATAGCGCCAGAGCGCCCGCTGTCAGTAGGGTCTTCATGTTCAGATACCTCGAATAAGTCCAAAAAAAACAAATTGTGTTGGATTATGCGAAGTGAGGTGGCCCCCGGGCCGGATGATTGCGCTGAGGTGCGGTCTTGGGTGTTTCGAATTGTTGGAGGCGGTGGTGCGCCGGATTTCTGCTCGCCTCAATAGGGGTGGATGCGGCAAGGGGGACGGTACAATGGCTGCAACCCGCACAGGCCGTACAATCGTGGCCGCCAAACGCCCGATCCTGTTGTTCCTGGGAGGGGACGGGCCTGCCGTCTTCGCTCAGGCGAATGGATTTGTAGCCATTTGGCGTGCAAATGATGATGCTTTCGCTGCCATCCACGGCGACGGCCATGGCCATCGCGGGCAGCAAGGCGTTAAGGCACAAAGACAGGGCCGCGATCCACACAATGGTGCGGCGGATTGATCCGTAGAATTTGAGCTGTCTTTTTAGCATCTTGCTGAGGATTTACGGTGCCACCGCAACAATTGCAATGATCTAGAACAATTGGCTCGACGCCCTTGCAATTTTCTCCCCGAAGCCGGAGTCTTGGGTAAAGCAATATGACACTCTGGGGGTGCCTATCATGGCCAAAGAACTTCTATTCGGAATTCAAACCAACGGCATTCGTCATGGTGAGGCGGATGGTATGCCTGATATCGATACTCGGTTTGCCATGGTGCGTGACGCGGGCGTTTTCGATTATGTCGATAAAACGCCGGATCCTCACGAAATAGAAGATTTTCGCGCTGCCGCCGCCAAATATGGCCTGCCTGTGCGGGGCAGCGGCTGGTTCTATAAAATCGGCCAGGACGAGGATCTGTTGGCGAAAAACCTGGCCGTCGCGGGTGATCTCGGCTCGACCGTGCACAATGTCCAGGTTCTGGCCCGGAACACGTCCGGGGATTTGGTCAGCGATAAGGAGATCGCTGATTTTTACGAGCGTGCGGTGGCGCTGGGTGACAAACAAGGCGTGATGCCCTGCCTGGAAGTGCACGTAAACATGTGGTCCGAGGATTTTCGCCGCGTCACTCCTGTTGGCAAAAAGATCGAAGCGCGCGGGCTGCCTTTCCGCATGACCTTGGATCATAGCCACGTAATCTTCAAAATGGACAATCCGAAAGAACAGGACGTGCTGGATATTCGCGGCGATGTGGAAGCGGGAAAATTGGTGTTGGATCCCTTCAAGGACGGCGATGTCTGCAGCGAATGGGTCGCCAACAACTGGGTCGGCCATTGCCATGCCCGCGCCGCCATCCCGAATAATCCCCTGAACCTGGATGCCAAAGACGATGCGGGTAATCACGGCAGGGGCATCCAATATCCCTTCGTTGAACCCGCCCCAGGTGCCTATCACAGCCCCTGGCGGAGGGAGGCACTAGAGCCGTGGAAGGAAGTCGTACGCGGCTTGTTGGCCCACCATGCCCAGCACGACGACAGCCCCCTGGGCCAGATTTCAACCGAATTCATCCCTAACCTGGATTATGGCGAAGGCTGCCGCTATTCCCTGTTCGAACAGGCCATCGCCTGCGTCGAATGGATGCGCGGTGAATGGGCCGTGGCGCAAAAGGCGGCGTAGTTTAACCTATAAAATGGTTTAGCTGCCGGTCTTCACGGCCTTCCAATAGTCGGAGTTCAGAACTTTCATCAGGCGATCATGCTGACCCTGCATGCAATAGCGCATATCGCCCTGTACAGACTGGTTCGCGTAGAAACGGCATAAATCAAAGGCGTTTTGGGCCAGATGAGCGGCATCGGGAGAAAGGCCGTCATCGCGGGCCTGGGCCATGAGGCCACGCCAATGTTCCGCTGTCGCGTGGGCGTTATCTTCCACCTTGGGCAGATAATTGACCAGTCGATTGGTCACATGGGCCGCGGCCATGCCGGTGGAGTTTCGATCAACGACATAGTTGCCGACGGGGCGCAGCTCCGTCTCCACCAAGGCCAATTCATCCGCCGTGATGGGATTGTCGTCACCCTGTTCTGCCTCTGGTGTCAGGGTGATATTGTTCGCGAGGGCAAGGGAGACGGATTTCAGGCCCAGGCGTTGCACCAGGCCGGGGGCCAGGCTGATGCTGACCGCAGAATGGCTGCGTAGGGACTGAAAGCGCAGGTCCTTGTGCGGCGACAGGGCTATGGCTTTGCCGTTCCTGTCAATGGCAGTTAGTGCAATGCGGCTTTTTTCCGTCAGGAAATAGTTGGTACCCCGCACGGGTGCGTGTCGTTCCGGCTGCAGGCAATAGGTGGTGAATTCGGCGCTGCATTTATCCCCCGCACAAGCCAACTGTATCGGCGATGATGTCGCGACCAGGGCCAGGGCCTGGGGTGCCGCGTCTGCTACCCTTGGCACAAAGGAAATCGCCAAAAGCGCCAAACCTGCTGCCAAACCTATCATAGTGGAACGCGCAATTTTACGTGTGCAATCAGGTGACATGATGATCTCCCCAAAGTTGAGCCAGAGCTGGACCGGAGCCAATTTGGCACCACCCGAAAACCGCCCCGAACGACCATGCAGGTACGGCCATCGAGTGGTTCGGTTATATTATGACAAATAATTGCGAAAAGCCAGACTTCATCTGCGTCCGGGTTGTCCGGTCGGTACCGTCTATGTTTGTTGCTGCCGGGCTGACCAGAGCCTGCCCGCGACCATAATTATGGTCAAATAAGTAAAGGACGCTGCCAAGGCAGCGGCGGTACCTAAATAGACCCCCACCAAGGGAAAGCTGTAGCGGACAGTCAGGATGTAAAAGATGATTGAACCCATCCCGAGAGGGAAATTGCGGATGATCGCATGCGTGCTGGGCGCGCCATAGGTCGTGTGGATGATCAACAAGGTGGGCAACAGCGCGGTGGGGAAACCCACCAACAAGCCGGTCCAGCGGCTGCCCAGACTCTCCGCCAGGGCGATGACGATGGTGATCATGGTAGCCGCCATGCCGCCACGCAGAAACAGCAGGCGGGCGGTAAAGCGAACGGGCCGGCTTACCTTGATGAATTCGATATGCCGCAGGATCCATAGGGCCAGGCAAATGACGATCATGGTCAGGGCGGTGGCCGTGAACACGGTAAAAGGAATGGCCATCTGGGCCAGGGCAACGGCCAGAAACGCCAATGTGGCGGCTGTGGTACCGGCTATGACGGAATAGGTGGTAAACCTTGCTGAGGCCCAATAATAAGCCAGCACAAATACGACAGTGCCGCTAAAGGCCGCGATGGCATGGGGTATGCTCGCCACAATGAAGGGTATGCCCATATCGCGCCCGACAAAGAAGAAGAACAATACCGCGCTAAGGGGCGCGCCAGCCAGAATGCCGGCGACGCGGGTGCTGACCCGTTCCGCGATGGCCGATATCCCCAAGACAATTATGGCGGACCATAGGGCTTTGATGAGCAGGGATGTTTCGTGGGGATTGTCCATTGCTCCAGGTTTACCACATCGTATGTCTGGTGAAACGCCGGGCTTGCATTTTTCGTCTCAAAACCTGACTCTAGCTAGCAGTATGAGCACACATCGGGGACATCATGATAGCGGTCGTATAACGGCTGTTCTGGGACCGACGAATACCGGCAAGACCCACTTGGCCGTGGAACGCATGCTGGGGCATCGCACTGGTATCATTGGCTTGCCCCTGCGTCTGCTGGCGCGGGAAATTTATGATCGCGTGGTCGCCCAAAAAGGCGTTGGCGCTGTTGCCCTGGTCACGGGCGAAGAAAAAATCATTCCCAACCGGCCCAACTATTTCGTCTGCACGGTCGAGGCGATGCCCCTGACCTGGCGGGCGGATTTTCTGGCCGTGGATGAAATTCAGCTTTGTGCGGACCCCGAACGGGGCCACGTCTTCACGGACCGGTTGCTGCGTGCCCGTGGTGACCATGAGACTATGTTCCTCGGTGCTACCACCATGAAGCCGATCATTCGGCGGTTGTTGCCTGAGGCAGAATTTATTGAACGCCCGCGCTTTTCCAAGCTTTCATACGCGGGGGAAAAGAAGCTTTCCCGCCTGCCCAGGCGCAGCGCCATTGTCGCCTTTTCCTCCGCCGATGTTTATGCCTTGGCAGAATTGATGCGCCGGCAACGGGGTGGCGCGGCAGTGATCATGGGCGCGTTAAGCCCGCGTACCCGCAATGCCCAGATCGCCCTCTATCAATCGGGCGAGGTTGATTATCTAATCGCCACGGATGCCATCGGCATGGGCCTGAACATGGACGTGGACCACGTGGCCTTCGCAGCCCAGCGTAAATTTGACGGCATGGGCCATCGCCCATTGTGGCCTAACGAAGTTGGACAGATCGCGGGCCGGGCGGGCCGGCATATGAACGACGGCACATTTGGTGCCACCTCCGCCGCCGGGCCGTTCAGCGCGGAAATGGTTGAGTTGGTGGAAAACCACCGCTTTCCAGCCATCAAGGGCCTGCAATGGCGAAATGCCGGGTTGGAGTTTCAGAACCCCGCCGCCCTGATGGCCAGTTTGCGCCAGGCCCCGCCACGGGATGATCTGCGCCTGGCCATTGAAGCCGATGACAGCGTGGCCCTGTCCGCCCTGTTGGTGGATAGCGCGATTCGCGACAAGGTGCGCAGTCCGGCCATGGTGCGCCAGCTTTGGGATGTCTGCCGCATTCCCGATTTTGCCAAGACCCTGCCTGAGGCCCATCATCGTATGTTGAACCGGATATTCCGCTTTCTGGCCACGGAGAATGGAAAGATCCCGGAAGACTGGATCGATCGACACATGCGCCGCCTGGACCGCACAGACGGGGATATCGATACTTTGGCGGGCCGTATCGCCCATGTGCGAACCTGGACCTATGTCTCCCATCAAGGAGAATGGCTGGATGACGCCCGCCATTGGCAGGAACGCACCCGTGGGGTGGAGGATGCGCTTTCCGACGCCCTGCATGCGGCCCTGACCCAACGCTTTGTCGATCGTCGGACAACGGCCCTGTATCGGGGCCTGAACGCCCGCCGGGACCTCCTCGCCGCTGTCACGGCTGATGGTGAGGTTTTGGTGGAAGGGCAGTATGTCGGCCGCCTGCAGGGCCTGACGTATGAACCCGATGCCGCCGCCGATGTAGCTGAAGGCCGCGCGCTGCGAACAGCCGCCAACCGGGTTCTGGCGCGGGAGATCAGCCGCCGGGCCGTCAAATTGGCGGCGGCGGAAGGGGATGCGGTCAGCTGGCGGGATGATGATCTTCTGTGGTGGGAAGGTGCCCCTGTGGCGCGCCTGGGCCAGGGCACCACGAGTTTGGAGCCCCGGGTTGAAATCCTGCCCATTGATCACCTCGACGGTGCCTTGCGCGAAAGGTGCCGCCACCAATTGCAGACCTGGCTGCGGGCTCATATCAAAACCGGTTTGTCGCCGCTGTTGAAATTGTCAGCGGCAAAATTTGAAGGTGCCGCGCGGGGGCTGGTTTTTCAGCTGGTGGAGGCCCTGGGCATTCTGCCACGGGATCAGGTCGCGGATATGCTGGCGGATCTGACACCGAAAGACCGCGCGCAACTGCATCGCCTGGGCGTTCGCCTGGGCTATCGCGATGTATTTATGCCCACCCTGCTGCGTCCGGCCCGGATGCTGGTTCGCAACCACCTTTGGCATCTGGCGCATCCAAAGCAGGGACAGCCCGCACCCCTTATGCCGGAAGCCGGGCGGGTCACGGTGACCCTGTCCCCCAGTTCGCCGGATGCACAGCGTGAAAGTTATCTTGCCACCGTCGGGTTTCGTCCGGTCGGTGATTTTGCCGTCCGGGTCGACATATTTGATCGCTTGGCCGGGTTGGCCCATACGGCTGCCAAGGGGGGTGCCTTCCCGATCAGCCACGAGATGCTATCCCTGCTGGGCCGTGGCCGGGAGGCAATGGATCAGCTGCTGTTGGAGTTGGGCTATAAGGGCGAGGGCGCGATTGAGGCCCGGCACTATCGCTATATTCGGCGGAAGGCAAAAAAACCGAAAAATGCGAAGCGTTCCAGCACCGAGACTGTATCGGCGTTTGCCGATCTGCGCCATCTGTTGCGCCGATAAAATGGTGGCGGTGATGCAGGTATGAGCGAGACACAGCGTCTGGACAAATGGTTGTGGTTTGCCAGGTTTTTCAAAAGCCGGACCTCAGCCGCCAAGGCCTGCAATGGGGGCAAGGTACGGATCAACAGCCAGATCGCTGCCAAGGCATCCGCCACGATAAAACTCGATGATGTCCTGACCTTTCCCCGGGGGCATCATGTTCGGGTCGTGAAAATTCTGGACCTGGGTCAGCGCCGGGGCCCGGCACCGGAAGCCCAGGGCCTGTACGAAGACCTGGCCCCGCCTGTTGTCGATGAAGATGCACGGCGCAAGGCAGCGGAGGAAGCGGCCATGGGACGCCCCGCAGGTGCGGGCCGGCCAACCAAGCGGGACCGCCGGGCCGTGGACCGTCTGCTGGATCGGTAGTTTTCTTCCAAAGGGCGTGCACTATGCAACGCGCGCGCCAGGAGACGCCCGCTATGGTACGTCCGCTAGGGGACGCGCAAGGCGTAGACCGTGTTGCCCATGTTTGCGATCAGGGACGGCAGGATGGCTTCGACAAGGGTGAAGTCATCGGCGTCCGCCGCTTTGAAAACAATTTTCGCCTGCCAAATTTGATTTCGCTCGGCGTTGGCGAGGCTAACCGTTAGATGACGCGCACGCCGGGTTGGCGATGTTTTATCCGTCGTAGCCTTCCAACGCATAGTCAGATCGACATTTTCGGAACTGCTGCTGCTGCCGCCGTCGCCGCGCAGTTGAAATTGCGACCGGCGGGCATCTTTCGGTTTGTCACCGGAGAGTTGAAAGCTCAAAACATAGCCTGTGGGGGTCGGCCCCTGATAGCCGGCTTCTTCCAGCTTCTCACGAAAAAGTTCCGCAATGGCCGTCATTTGAGGCGACCCTGACAAAGGCCGGACGCGGATGGCGACGCCTTTCGGCAGTGTATCCTGACCTTCCGCATCCAAGATGCCGACAATCCCATCGTCTGACTGCGCCTTGGCTTCGTATGTAGGGAGCAACGGTGCCAGGGCGCAGATAATCACCAGCAATGCCAACCGGGCCAGCCATTGCTGTGGGGGGGATTGATTTTTCCAGAACGTCATCATGCTGATTTGATGATAGAGCAAGCTGGCCCAGAGGCAAATTTTTAGAATAGAAATATTGTCGAATGAATACAGGTTGAACAGTGCCGTGGGGGCGTGTTAGGCAGCGGTATGATAAATCGAATCAAGGCGTTATTTGCCGGTACGGGCGCTTCCGATGAACCGGCTATCGGCCAGCATACTCACGATGAACTGCAATTGGCGGCCGCGGCCCTGTTAATCGAGGCGGCGACCCAGGACGGCCATTATGGCGAGGCGGAACAAGGTGCCATCGACGCCTTGTTGCAGCGACGCTTTGGCCTGACGGCGGAAGAGGCCCAGACATTGCACGATTTGGCGGTCGCGGAACAGACAGAAGCCAATCAATTGCTGGGCTTTACCCGGGTTATTAAGGATCGCTATTCACCCGAAGAACGGCTTGAGCTGATTGAAATGGCCTGGGAAGTCGCCTACGCGGACGGTGAATTGCACGATCATGAAGCAAATTTGTTGCGTCGGTTGGGTGGCTTGCTTTATGTCTCGGATAGGGAGCGGGGGGATGCGCGAAAACGCGTTCTTGCACGGTTGCAGGCAACCGGTCCATAGTTCGAATTAATCGTTTGCAACTAATCGTTTTGGACTAATCGTTTTTTTGGCCGGTCTCATTGCCGGATGACTATACGCTGTTAGGAGATTAAGGAATGACGTACGTCGTCGTCGATGCCTGCATTAAGTGCAAGTATATGGATTGCATTGAAGTTTGTCCGGTGGACTGCTTTTATGAAGGCGAAAACATGTTGGTAATTCACCCTGATGAATGCATCGACTGTGGTGTCTGTGAACCCGAATGCCCGGTCGAGGCTATTTTGCCGGACACCGAGGATGATACGGAAAAATGGGTGGAAATGAATCGCGATTTTTCGGAAAAGTGGCCGAATATTACGCAAAAAGGCGACGCCCCCACGGACAGTGATGATTTCAAGGACGAAACTGGTAAGTTCGAGAAATATTTCAGCGCAGAACCGGGCAAAGGTACCTAAATCGGTATCGGTGTCACGTGGCAGCCAGGCCTGCCAAATTGCGACCAGATTACAACCAGGTTGTAACTTGGGTGCACTTTGACAGCCTGTCCCATTGAATTGTTTATTGCAAAGCGCCGGCGGCACCCGTGCCGTCGGCCTTTGCTGTTCGACAGGCTTCTTATTGCACCATATTTGTGATATGCCCTGTCACTTGTCACCTGTCACCTGGGGCAGCCGTCTGATTTCAGGGGGCATGGACCGACCAACGGTTCCACTGGAATAATTCTAAATACCTGATGAGAAGGCGATATGGCGATTAAGGCAAAGAAGAAAACCACCAAGGCAAAGCGCACCAATGGCTTCGCTATAGACGATTATGTCGTTTATCCGACCCATGGCGTCGGCCAGATCACGGGCATCGAAGATCAGGAAATTGCCGGCACGCAGCTGAAGTTATTCGTCGTCCTGTTTCACAAGGAAAAGATGACCCTCAGGGTTCCCGTTAATAAGGCTGAAGTCAGCGGTATGCGCGCCCTGGCCAGCGCCGACAAAATGAAAACGGCAATGACCACCTTAAAAGGCCGGGCCCGGGTCAAGCGCACCATGTGGTCCCGCCGGGCTCAGGAATATGAGGCAAAGATCAATTCCGGAGACCCCGTCCTGATTGCCGAGGTTATTCGTGATCTGCATCGTGGTGAGGGTCAGCCTGAACAGTCCTATAGCGAAAGGCAGATCTATGAAGCTGCCATGGAACGACTGGTGCGGGAACTGGCGGTTGTGGAAAGTCTGGATGAAGACCAGGCGACGGAAAAACTGAATGGTGTTTTAAACGCCGAGTGATACCTATCGCCTGATAGCAATCGACGGTATTTGAGGCTTTTCGCGAATAATTAGGCCACAAAAATTTAGAGTCCGGTGTCATTTGATGCCGGGCTTTTTTCGTTATGCAGGTACCAAGCCTTAGCGCATGTTTCTTAAAAATTGCTCAATACCTGAAGAATAGAGCAATTGAACCAATCACTTAGATCATGTGAGCTTTTGCAATTAATTGAAAATTGCCTTAGCCGCCATTGAAGCATCTGGTCGCAGAACTAATATTAGAATGCGTCTAATGATTACTTGAAATTGTATTTTATCTAATATAACGTAGTTATAAAAATGATGCAATGTTTCAATTATATTACTTTATGTTGCGATAAAGCCCTATACGGCGTGGGAGTATAAAAATGGCGCATATGGACACCATTGAGGCGCAGCGGGCGGGTCGGCGTTTCATTAACCGGGCAATGAAGGCACCCATGCTGGAAAGAGAGCATGAGCGGGATCTGGCCCGACGCTGGCGTGATGAAGGGGATGAGGACGCTTTGCACGAATTGGTGAATTCCTATGTCCGCCTGGTCGTGGCCACGGCGGCCCGGTTTCGTAATTACAGCTTGCCCATGGGCGATTTGGTGCAGGAAGGCACCGTCGGCCTGATGCAGGCGGCAGAACGCTTTGACCCGGATCGGGAAGTGCGATTTTCGACCTATGCCATGTGGTGGATCAGGGTCGCGATCCAGGACTATATTTTGCGCAATTGGTCAATTGTCCGCACCGGAACAACAGCGGCGCAAAAGTCTCTGTTCTTCAATATCCGCCGTCTGCGGGCACAGTTGAACGATCGCCCCGACGGACCCCTGACCAAGACGGGCCAATCAAGAATTGCTGATGCGCTTAAAGTCTCCGTTGCCGACGTTCTGGCGATGGAGGGACGTTTGTCAGGCATCGACCGTTCATTGAATGCAGAAATTAATGGTGATGGCGATAACGGGGGCGAATGGCAGGATCTATTGGTTGACCAACGCCCCGACCCGGAAGAAGTGGTCCGGGACAAACATGATGCAAATACCTATTCCGAATGGTTGCAGGATGCCATAAGCCAGCTGAACGAACGTGAACAGATGATTATTCGCCAACGTCGTCTACGCGAAAAAGGCCTGACGTTGGAATCGCTTGGCCGTATGTTGGGTATCTCAAAAGAACGGGTACGACAAATCGAATGTCAGGCCCTTGGAAAAATGAAAATCAGCCTTTCGGAAAAAGGCGGCAATCCATTGGATGCCAGCCTGCCTGGTTAGCCGGGAAGGACACCAGATTTCGTCATGACTGGCTGGCTGGTGTCGTTAATTCCTTTGCCACACTGACCACCAACTCTCTGAGCCATTTGTGCCGCGGGTCGCTGGCAAGCCTCGGGTGCCAGTTGGCAATGATTTCAAGTGACGGCGTAGGGAACTCCATTTCAAAGACTTTCAACTCCGATCGTCGTCTGCGCAGTAGCTGCTCGGGCACAAAGGCGAGAAAATCGTCAGTCCTGAGAACTTCAAACAAGACCGGGAACGTCGGCAGGGCAACGGTTACGCGCCGGCGATATCCGAGGCTGGCAAGTACGCTATCGACGGGCCCGGAGAAACTTCCGCCAGCCGGGGCAACCAATAGATGGTCGTACGCACAAAGCTGCTGAAGTGATATTTGCTCAGTCCTTAATGGATGCTCTTTCCTTGCCACACAAACATAGCGGTCTTTGCAAAGGAGACGGGACGGCAGATCGGGAATCATAAATTCGGGGCTGGCGACATAATAATCGATCTCACCTCGTGCCATGAGATCCGGCAAGCCAGTGACAGGCCTTGGAACAACCGACACCCTGGCCCGAGGGGCGATTTTTCTAAGTTCCGCGATCACCGGGCTTATGACTGCAAATAGCATATAGTCGTTTCCGCTGAGTTTGAAGGTCGTCTCGGTGGTGGTCGGATCAAAATCTTCGGGCGTGATCAGTGCCTGCGCGGTGCCCAGCAGATCTTTGATGGGTACGGCCAAGGCTTCGGCACGTGGCGTTGGTATGATGCCGTGCGAGCTCCTGATAAAGAGCTCATCGGAGAATAAATCCCGCAGCCGCTTGAGCATGCCGGACACTGTCGGTTGCGTAAGAGCGAGCCGATCAGCCGCGCGCGTAACGCTACGCGCATCGAACAGTGCATCAAAGGCTACAAGTAAATTGAGGTCGATGTTCCTGATATTCATTTTATCGATACCAAATATTGAATTTTGCGATTGGAATTATATCAAAACCGCCGCCATCTTCAAGGGCATGAATAATCCCTGCAAGGAGATGGCAAATGGCGCTCACCGATAGCAACAAAGACACAGCCTTGCATCACCGCCCGATAGAGGTCTGGGGCATGGCCCGCGTATTCAGGCGGGCCGCCTCGTCGTTATGGAACGGTCTCAAGCGTATTTCGCAGCCAAGTCCGCTTTCCGTCGATATTCCGAATGAGGAATTGCGTCAGGACATAGGGTTTGCGTTGAAGGGGGCGATAAATGGCAGAGGCTATTTGTAGATTTCAGCCGTAAATCGGCTTGAACCGGCAGGCCGTTACATCCCCAAGGAGACACACACGTGACCCTGCGGTTGTGGGAAAATAAAAATCGCTCTTTCGGAAAGGACACCACGTTGCCTTATGACCGGCTGGGTTAATTGATAAGAGCCGGCATTGGGCGGTAAATCGCACTGTCGAAATCTATCAAGCGCGGTTATATAGGATCACGATGTTTTTTTGATTTTTTTCAAGTGTGCGCTTGCAATGTCGCGATCAGCTTACCCTTACAAAGATCCAATCCCGGCCACCGCCTTTGATGAACAACGGGCTGCCTCGGTATTGGCGGATCTGCGCCAAGGCGGCGAGGCGCTGGAAGATCCCGTCATTTCAGCGGAATTTGCCGCCCTGTGGGATGACCCGGCCGCCGTGGCTTTGTTATCCGCCATCTTTGGCAACAGTCCATTTCTGGGCCGTCTGGCTTTATCCGATGTAGATTATCTGCCGCTGTTTTTTGCCGCCACGCCCCAGGATAATCTTGAAAGTTTGCTGGACGCCCTGGCACAAGGGCTGACGGACGCTTCGGATATTGACGCTGCCATGGCGCAATTGCGTCTTAGCCGCCGCCGGGTGGCTTTCCTGGTTGCCCTAGCGGATGTTGGCGGTGTCTGGAATTTGCTTCAGGTTACCTCTGCCCTGTCGCAGTTTGCTGATGCTGCGATCGGCGGTGCCGTGCGCTGGCTGCTGCGGCAGGCGGGCCAAAAGGGCGATCTGGCCCTACCCGATATGACCCAGCCGGACAAGGGCAGTGGCCTTGTGGTGCTGGGCATGGGCAAGCTGGGCGCGTTTGAGCTGAATTACTCATCAGATGTCGATCTGATCATCCTTTACGATGACGAGGCAGCGCCCTATACGGGCAAACGAACGGCCCAGGACTGTTTCATTCGTTTGGCGCAGTCCCTGGTCAAAATGCTGCAGGAGCTTACCCGCGACGGCTATGTCCTGCGCACCGATTTGCGCCTGCGCCCTGATCCGGGCGTTATGCCGGCGGTGGTGTCCATGCGTGCGGCGGAACAATATTATGAAAGCCTGGGCCAGAACTGGGAACGGGCGGCTATGATAAAGGCCCGCCCCGTAGCCGGTGATCTGGCCTTGGGCGCGGCCTATCTGGAACGCCTGCAGCCCTTTATCTGGCGGCGTAATCTGGATTATGCCGCCATTGCCGATATCCACGCCATTATGCGGAAAATTCACAGCCACACCGGTGCCGGTTCCGGTGGGATCGATGTGGAGGGCCACAATATCAAGCTGGGCCGTGGTGGTATCCGGGACATAGAGTTTTTTGCCCAGACCCAACAGTTGATCGCCGGCGGACGGCAGCCCGAATTGCGCCTGTCGGCCACTTGCGAAACCCTACGCGCATTGGCATCGGGGGGCTGGATTGATGATGTCGTCGCCGATGAGATGATCGCCGCGTATGACTTCCTGCGGCAGTTGGAACATCGCCTGCAGATGATTGCCGACGAACAGACCCAAACCATGCCCAAAACAGCGGAAGGCGTGGCCCTTTTGGCATGTTTCATGGGCTATGATGGCCCGGCTGAACCAGACATTGAACCTGCGGAGCCTGCGGGGCCAGGGCAGGATTTTCGCGGGGTGCTGTTGCATCACCTTGATCGGGTACATCATCACCACGGCCTGTTATTTGATGATGCCCCTGGGCCCACCGACACGGGTAATTTGATATTTTTCGGTACGGATGATGATCCCGAAACCCTGGATCAGCTGGCCGCCATGGGGTTTGAAGGGGCGCAGGGAATTTCGGCCACGGTGCGCGGATGGCACCATGGTCGCTATCGTGCCCTGCGTTCCACGCGCGCGCGGGAGCTGTTGACCACGCTGCTGCCCGCGCTGCTGCGCGCGATTGCCGATACCGCCAATCCCAACGCGACCCTGGCCCGCTTTGACAGGTTCCTCTCGAACCTGCCGACCGGGGTGCAGTTGTTTTCCATGCTGACGGCGCGCCCGAATTTGCTTGAGTTGCTGGCCGAAATTATGGGTAGCGCGCCACATCTGGCGAACTATCTGGCAGAAAACTCTAACGTGGTTGATGCCATGACCTCTGCCGAGTTTCTCGGTGCGCCACCCCGATTGACCGCGTTGCGACAGGAATTCGCCGATGATCTGGATCAGGCCCTTGATTTTCAGGACGTACTGGATTTAACCCGGCGCAGGGTGAAAGAGCGCAAGTTTCAAATCGGTGTGCAGATCCTCGGCGCGACCATCGATGCGGATCGATCGGGGGAAAGCTATGCGGACCTGGCAGAGACCGCAGTGGGTGCCATGCTGCCAAAGGTGGGGGAGGCGTTTGCGGTAGGGGAGCGTCATGGGGTTTTGAAAGGTGGTGCCATGGTGGTGCTGGCCATGGGCAAACTGGGCAGCCGGGAGATGACCGGCGAGTCCGATTTGGATTTGATTTTCGTCTATGACTACCCCGATCCCGACAGCGTCTCAGTCGGTGACCGTCCCCTGCCCGCACAGCAATATTATTCTCGTTTCAGCCAACGCCTGATCAATGCCCTGACCGTGCCCACAGCCGAAGGAAAGCTGTATGAAGTGGATATGCGTCTGCGGCCTTCGGGTAATTCGGGTCCGGTGGCAACGCGGTTCGATGGTTTTGGCGACTATCAACGCAAGGAAGCCTGGACCTGGGAGCACATGGCGTTGAGCCGGGCGAGAATTATCGCCGGCGACGATGCATTGGCCGATAGGGTGCGCCAAACGATTGCCGAGGTGCTTTGCCGGCCCCGCGATCGCACGACCACGGCTGAGGATGTCATTGCCATGCGGCAACGCCTGGTGACCAAAGCCGGGCCTGGCAATTCCAATCCATGGGATCTGAAGATGGTTCGCGGCGGTTTGCTGGATATTGAGTTCATTGCGCAGTTCCTGCAATTGGTGCACGCGCCAGAAGTGCCGGGGGACAAGCTGCGGATCCTCCACCCCAACACCTGTAAGGCGCTGTCGAATTTGACCCGCGCGGGCGATCTGTCAAGGGTGGATGGCGATTGTCTGATTGAGGCGTCGGGCCTGTATCGTGATTTGATGGCGCTGTTTCGGATTGCCGTCGCCGGGGATTTCGATCCTGCCACGGCACCGCGGGGTATGGTGAACGCTGCGCTGCGTATTTCAGGCGCGTCGGATCTGGCGCAGTTGGAGCAACGATTGCTGGCCACCCAAGCCGGGGTGCTGGAGATATTCCGGAAGATTGTCGGCGATACGGCAGAGACGGGGCCTAAAGCGGAACCGTGCTAGCCGTCCATGGCCATCCGTAGCTTGCTGGCCAGATCCGCCTTGCGGAATGGTTTTTGCAACAATATGACACTTTCGGCCAGTCGCCCCTGATGTATCAGTGCGTCCTGTGTGTAACCGGACATGTAAATAATTTTGATGTTAGGGTGATATTGGGGTGCTTGTTCGGCAATGATATTGCCGCTGACGCCGTTTGGCAGAATGACGTCGGTAAGCAGCAGATCGATATGCCGTTCCCGCTTCATGACGTCCAGGGCGGCGGCGGCGTCTGCGGCCGCCAAAACCTGATAGCCCAGGGATGCCAACAGGGCGACCGTTAATGTGCGTACGTCGGGATCATCCTCAACAACCAAAATCCATTCGTCGCGGGCTTTGGGCACAACGGATTTATCGGCCTCTGTTCCATCCGGATTGGCCAAAGACCTCCGGGCCTCCAAGAATCGTGGCAGATACAGCTTGATGGTTGTGCCATGACCAAGCTCACTATAAATGGTGACCTGGCCATTTGATTGTTTAACAAAGCCGAATACCATGCTCAGTCCCAGGCCGGTTCCATTGCCTTGATCCTTGGTGGTGAAGAAGGGTTCGAAAACCTTGCTCTTAACCTGCGGCGTCATGCCTGTACCGGTGTCCGTAACCGACAATGTGACGTATTCGCCAGGCTTCAAGTCTGCCTGGGCGGCAGCATAGTCATCGTTAAGGTCGGTGTTGGTAGTTTCAATACTCAATGTACCACCGTCGGGCATGGCATCGCGGGCATTGAGGGCCAAGTTCAACATGACATTTTCAATCTGGCCCGGGTCTATATAACAGGGCCAAAGATCGGCGCTGCGGCTGGTTTCGATTTGGATTGTGGCACCAAGGCTACGTTGCAGGATGGTGATCATATCGTCAATTTGCCGGTCAAGCTGGACGACCTTTGGCGACAGGGTTTGCTTGCGGGAAAACGCCAGCAATTGCTGGGTGAGTTCCGCGCCGCGCTGTGCGGTTCGAAGTATGGTGTCGGCGAACCTTTCGGCGGCAATTCCGTCTTCATTCGAGATTTCTAAATGATGGAGAAATTCCGCCAACATTTCAGTGTTGCCCAGGATGACGGCCAGAAGATTGTTAAAATCATGGGCCACCCCGCCTGTCAGTTGTCCCACGGTTTCCATTTTTTGCGCCTGGATTAATTGCTCTTCCAACGCGCGATGTTCAGTAATATTCGTGGTGGTGCCGCGAAAGCCTCCGAATTCGCCATTCTCATCGTAGTACGGTTTGGCCGAGGTACGGAGCCATATGATTTCATCCGCCGTGCTGCCTTGGCGCTGATAAACGACGTCACGAAATGGCTGTTGCGCTTCCATCTGCCTTTTGATGTATTGCCAGGGATCCATATCCGTATAGGCAGGCGCGATGCTGAATGCTACAGGCTGGCCAACGGCCTCCGAGACTTTGACGGGGATATGTTGGTCCACTGAAGGCGATAAAACTGAAGGCGATAAATAGGTGTAGTGGAGTTGAGCATCGGTTTGCCAATAAAAATCAGCGCTGGCATCTGCAAAATCGGCCAATTGGGTCCGGCTGTTACGCAGATCGATTTCTATTCGATGCCGGTCCGTGATGTCCTGGGTCACCCCGAAAATGGATACCAGTTCGCCGGCCTCGCTATACTCCGGCTGCGCTTCTCCCGCCATGAACCGAAGTTCGCCATCGAGCCGTCTAAAGCGATAACTGAAACTATATGGTGCCTTGTTTGCCAGGGCGCGCGTACGCACCCGTTCCATCTCCCGAAGGTCATCCTCGTTTATGGACCTTTGCAGATCAACCAGGCTGAGTTCTTGGTCGTCTTTAGAAAGGCCGAAAATACGATAGATTTCGTCGGACATTTCGACAAAATCCGTTTTAGGGTAGTACCGCCAATGGCCCATCAGGGCGATGCGTTGGGCCTCTGACAAAGCCCGTTCGCTTTCCCTCAACGTGACTTCAGCGCGTTTGCTCGCCGTGACATCCATCACCATCACGCCGATGCCTATTGGTTTGCCGTGATGATCAGCGATTAGAAATTTTGTGACTTCATAATCCGCCACGCTGCCATCAGGGTGGCGATGTCGGTAGGGTCGTGGATGGGGGACGGCACCGTTCAACGCACCCTTATCTCTACTTTCGGCAATTTCCGCTTCAGCGCTGGGAATAAGTTCAAAAATCGTTTTGCCGATGACATCTCGATCACCAAGATTAAACAATTCCCGGTAGCGGTTATTGACCAATAGAAGATGGCCTTGACGATCTTTGAAGGCGATGCCGGCGGGGGAAAATTAGACCACCTGACGAAACCATCTATTGCGCTCCAAAAACGCTTCCTCTGACCGCCTCTCCTCCGTGATATCGTGGATGGTACCGCTGATCAGGGTTCTGCCTTGCCATTGCACCGTCTGTGAGGTGATGCGCATCCAGATCTGACTGCCGTCTTTCTTGAACCCTTCACATTCATAAGTGTGCGGGGCGGCGCCGTCCCTTTTGCAATTTTCAGCCAGGCCCTGAATGCGGGTAGCGTCCTTTGGCGACCACAAGAGGCTTAAATCGCCGATGTCCATCAGTTCTTTCGTGTCGGCATAGCCGTACATATCGCTTAAGGCGCGGTTGATGAATATGGGGCACTGGTCATCGTGGATGTAAAAGCCGGCGGACATGTTTTCGATCAGATGGCGAAAATTGTTTTCACTGCTTTCAAGGTTCGCCCGGTCCGTCTGGCGGCTGATTTTGCTGCCGATACGTTGGGATATAAGGGTCGAGAAAGTTTCCGTGAAACCGCCCTCAGCAATCGGCGATGACCTCAAGATCACCAAATGGCCCTGTACCTCCCCCTCGACGTTGTGACAGGGACACGCCAACGCATTCATCTCACCCAGACCAGCGATGGTTATGATATCCCGCCGTTCAGTTTCCCGACCGCCGGGGCCACCCTGGTCCCTGGTCAAACCTTTGGCTATTGCAATAACACATGGATGAAAATCGGAATACCTGTCTTCAGCCCCATAAATTGCAAGCGCTTCGCCGGGCGTGCACGTGTGGGATAGAACGATGACCATTTCGCAGTTAACTGCCTGGCCCAAAATCCGTGCCGCAGCTGTGAAAAAACCATCGTCGCCATCCGCCAATTGACGCAATGCTGAGAGCGCTTCCAGCATTTTCCCGGCGCTAATCCCGGCGCTAATCCCGGTCATATCAGGTGTTGGCAATTGCTGCATGTATGAAGGCCGTATACTGTTGCTTGTATATTTCGGAATGCTAGCTTTGAAACATTGCCAATACACTAATAAAGATACAAATTTGCGAATTTCGCGATATTCTGCGACAAAATCGGATATTCGGCGTGTTTTTTTTCATGAGGATTTAGTTATGGTTGAATTTCTTGGTTCGACGCATCGTATTTTGCAGGATCGTTTTGGTACCCAGGCATTGGCGGACCGGATCGAACAAGTCGCTGTTCATGACAAGGTCGGCACGGCGGAAAAAGCTTTTATAGAAGGCCGGGATATGTTCTTCCTGGCCAGCGTTACGGCGGACGGTCAGCCAACCGTATCCTACAAAGGCGGCGATCCGGGCTTTGTACGTGTGTTGAGCGAGGGGGAGGTGGTATTTCCCAGTTACGACGGCAACGGCATGTACTATTCCATGGGCAACATTGCCGACAATGCCAAGTTGGGCCTGTTGTTCATAGATTTTGAGACGCCCCATCGCTTGCGCCTGGAAGGCACGGCGACGGTGAGCCATGATGACCCGCTGTTGGTGGATTATCCGGAGGCACAATTGCTGGTGCGCATCGCGGTGGCGCGGGTTTTCGTTAATTGCCCCCGTTATGTCCACCGTTACAAGCGGGTTGAAACCTCTCCCTATGTGCCGCGGGAAGGTCAACCCGCACCTTTAGCTGTCTGGAAACGCATTGATGGTATGCTGGATGTTCTGCCCGAAGGTGATCGTGACCGGGTCGCGGATGCCGGTGGCACGATCAGCCGCCAGGATTACGCAGATAGAATACTGAAGGGTGATGTTTAGAAGGTAATCCGTGCCGCCGCCAAAATCGGGCCCACGGGGCCTTTTTGGACGATAATCGCGCAACCATCACGGCCACCTTCCGCCAGCATTTCCTGGCTTAAATTCATTTGCAAAGCCTTGCCGCGCCACTGACCCAAGGGGCGCATTTCCCGTACTACATTGTGGTAGACCAAATTGTTGCCAGCATTTTCGCCCCGTTCTATAGGCACATCCTGGCGCTGATCATAGCGGACCAGCCAAATGGTGGCATCCTTTAGACTATCGGGCGCAGCGGAGAGGGAGACCAGAACGCGGCCATCGAGATGCTGTAAGTGCAAAATCGGCCTGGCTGTATTACGGTTTTGTTCCGCTTCAATTGCCGCTGCCACGGCAGCGGAGTCGGACCCTACCGCATGTTGCCGCCCGCCGATGACCATTTGCGGGGTGTAGACCGTACGGTTGCGCAGGGCCGCGGCATATTGGCGTTGGCGTTCTGTATGGGCGGGCTGGGCCAGGGTGTCTTTCCAGCCCAGATAATCCCAATAATCGACATTGAAGGTCAGGGCGATGATATCTTCCCGGGAGGCCAGTTCGCCCAACAACCGGTCCGCCGGTGGACAGGAATTACAGCCCTGTGAGGTATAGAGTTCCACCACAACAGCCCCTGTCGGTTTCGCCATAGCACCTTGATAGGCGGAAAATGCTGAAAGCAGTGACAGACAAAGGCCAAACGAAAAGGCTGCAAAAGCGCGGTTTGCGCGCAGCGGAATAATCCGGGTCAAATTTCTCATGCCTGGAACTTAAGGATCACGGGCCTCACCTGAAAATCAAATGTAGGTGAGCGGCGATTTAACAAGCCTAAAAAACCCGGCACAAATGCTATTTTGTGCCGGGTTTGGGAACGTTTTTATCAGATTTGATCAGGCTGCATCGTTCATCAGATTGCGCAGCACATATTGCAGAATGCCGCCGTGGCGGTAATATTCCACTTCATCCAGAGTATCGATGCGGCACAACAATGCGACTTGGCGCGAGGTGCCGTCGGCATAGTTGATGGTGCAATCGATATCCATGCGCGGCGTGATGCCGCCTGCAATGCCAGTAATGTCGAATGTCTCGGTACCCACCAGATTGAGGGAGCTGCGGCTATCACCATCCTTGAACTGTAAGGGCAGGACACCCATGCCGACCAGGTTGGAACGATGGATGCGTTCGAAACTTTCCACAATTACTGCTCCGACGCCCAAAAGCTGGGTGCCCTTGGCAGCCCAGTCACGGGACGAGCCGGTGCCGTATTCCTTGCCGGCCACGATGACCAGGGGAACGCCATCAGCCTGATAGCGCATGGCGGCATCGTAGATCGGCATTTCCTCACCACTGGGTTGATGACGGGTGATGCCGCCTTCCGTACCCGGTGCCATTTCGTTGCGAATGCGGGTATTGGCGAAGGTGCCGCGCATCATGATCTCGTGATTGCCACGGCGGGAGCCATACGAGTTGAACTCCCGTGCGGGGACCTGGCGATCATTGAGATACGTGGCTGCGGGGCTATCGCCTGCGATGGAACCGGCGGGCGAAATATGATCGGTGGTGACCGAGTCTCCCAACATAGCCAATTCCCGCGCCCCGGTGATATCCGAGATGCCGCCGGCTTCGGGTGCCATACCGTCAAAATAGGGCGGGTGTTGCACATAGGTGGAGACCGCATCCCAATCATAGGTCAGGCTGTCCTTGGCGGTAACCGCCTGCCATTCCTTCGGGCCGGTGAAAACGTCACTATAGCGGCCGCCGAACATTTCCGGCGTCAGGGCCTTGGCCACCGTATCGGCGACCTCCTGCTGGCTGGGCCAGATGTCGGCCAGGTAGACCGGCTCTCCATCACTGCCTTTGCCAAGCGGTTCCGTGGTCAGATCCCGGTTCAGGCTGCCCGCCAGGGCGTAGGCCACGACCAGGGGCGGTGATGCCAGATAGTTGGCCCGGACATGGGGGCTGATCCGGCCTTCAAAGTTGCGATTGCCCGAAAGCACGGCGGCGGCTACCAGATCACCTTCAACAATGGCGTCTGAGATCGGCTCGGCCAACGGCCCGGAGTTGCCAATACATGTGGTGCAGCCAAAGCCGACCACGTTAAAGCCCAGGGCATCAAGGGGTTCTTGCAGCCCGGCCGCATTCAGATAGTCGGACACCACCTGGCTACCTGGTGCGAGGGAGGCTTTGACCCAAGGCTTGGTTTGCAAACCCTTGGCCCGCGCCTTTTGCGCCAACAACCCGGCTGCCACCATGACAGAGGGGTTGGAGGTGTTGGTGCACGACGTGATGGCTGCGATAACCACATCGCCGCTGCGCAGCTCGTGCGTGGCACCAGCCACGGGCACGGACTTCTCTGTATTCGCACCGGGCATCAATTTTGGCAGTTCTTCGTTAAAGGCTGCTTTTGCATTGTCCAGGGGCACCCGGTCTTTGGGCTGTGTCGGACCGGAAATACAGGGCACCACCGTGCCCATGTCCAGCGCCAATGTCTCGGTAAATACCGGGTCCGGGCTGTCGGCATCGCGCCACATGCCCTGGGCCTTGGCATAGGCCTCTACCAACTTGATCTGGCTCGCATCGCGGGATGTGAACTCCAGATAGCGCAGGGTTTCGCTGTCGATGGGGAAGAAGCCACAGGTCGCACCATACTCAGGCGCCATGTTGGCAATTGTGGCCCGGTCTGTCAGGGGCAGGTTATCCAGGCCGGGGCCATAGAATTCAACAAACTTGCCGACCACGCCTTGGGCACGAAGCATTTGCGTCACGGTCAGGACCAGATCCGTCGCCGTGGTGCCGGCAGGTAACTTGCCGGTCAATTTCATGCCGATGACCTCGGGCAACAACATGGAAACGGGCTGACCCAGCATGGCTGCTTCTGCCTCGATCCCGCCAACGCCCCAGCCCAGAACCGCCAGACCGTTGACCATGGTGGTGTGGCTGTCGGTGCCAACAAGGGTATCGGGATAGGCAATATTCTTGCCGCCGTTTTCCGAACTCCATACAACTTTTGCCAGGTACTCCACGTTGACTTGATGGCAGATGCCGGTCCCGGGCGGTACGACGCGGAAATTGTCAAACGCCTGCTGGCCCCAACGCAGAAAGGCATAACGTTCACCGTTGCGTTCAAACTCCAGCTCAATGTTCTTGGCCAGGCTGTCGGCGGTGCCGGCGTGATCGACCATAACCGAATGGTCGATGACCAGATCCACAGGGGACAATGGGTTAATCTTTTCGGGATCACCACCCATGTCGACCACGGCGGCGCGCATGGCGGCCAGATCAACAACGGCTGGAACGCCGGTGAAATCCTGCATCAACACCCGGGCCGGGCGATAGGCGATTTCATGGTCAGAGCGGTGATCTTTCAACCAGCCCGCCAGGGCATCGGCGTCTTTCGTGGTGACGCTGCGGCCATCCTCAAAGCGTAACAGATTTTCCAGCAGGACTTTTAAAGAATAGGGCAGGCGGGAAAGATCGCCCAAACCGCCCTCGTAGGCGGCGGGCAACGAGAAATAATCATAATCGGTTCCATCTACGGAAAGGGTGCGGCGGGTATTCCGGGAATCATTGCCGATGGATGTCATGGGCAGTCTCCTCAATATTAGAGTGTTCGATTTCAGTTTGTGCGGCCTCAAATAGGTGGCGCGCCGCGCGGTGTGCCGGCGGCGCGATCCAACTCTATTTGTAACCGTTAAATTTTACTGATCGTTTCATAGCCTCTTTCTCTGCAAAAATCACCTCCCCCCAGGGGAATTTATTTCCACATCCCTGGCCTAAGCGTGCTGGACGACATAGGCTACGGCAAATGTTGAACATGGGGAGGCGACAATGGACTTGGAAATTGCTGGCAAAACCGCACTCGTTACTGGCGCATCTAAGGGTATCGGGTTGGCGGTGGCCAAAGGTTTGGCGGCTGAGGGCTGCAATCTACATTTGACGTCACGCACCGAAGCGGACTTGGAAAATGCCAAGGGAATCATCACGCAAGCCTACGGCGTTAGTGTCACAACCCACGCCATGGACCTGTCCGCACCGGGAAATGCAGCATCATTGGCGGCGGCGGTGGGGGAAATTGACATCTTAATCAACAACGCCGGTGCAATCCCGGGCGGCGACATAGGTACCATCGATGAGGCCACCTGGCGGGAGGCCTGGGACCTGAAAGTATTCGGTTATATTAATATGACCCGGCTGTTCTTGGCCGCCATGACGGCACGGGGTCATGGGGTCATCGTCAACGTGGTTGGCCTGGCAGGGGAGCGGCCGGCGGCGAATTATGTCGCAGGCTCCGCCGGCAACGCCTCGTTGATGGCGCTGAGCCGGGCGATTGGTTCAACCTCAATGGATCAGGGGGTCCGCGTACTGGCAGTCAATCCTGGGCCGGTTGAAACAGACCGGATCACAACCCTTATGAAAGCCCGGGCCGAGGCCGAATTGGGCGATGCGGATCGTTGGCGTGAGCTGACCGGAAACTGGCCCATGGGCCGGGCCGCCAAACCCGAAGAATGTGCCGATCTGGTGATCTTCGCTGCCTCCGCCAGGGCGACCTATATTTCGGGCGTTGTGCTGACAATTGACGGCGGAATTGGCGCGCGCGGATAGGCCGAGGCGGAAAATTATCCATAAGTCAAGCGCAACAGAGGCTTGACCGATCTGACGTCAACCGCTTTAGTGTCGCCAGACATCTTTGCGGATGTCGAACTGGGACGCGCCGGATAAGCCGAAAATCGGCACACGGTGCGAGCTGAAAAGTGCGGCGACAATGTCGGCGCTGGCTGGTGAATAGAATGTTTGTAAAAGTTTAGTACGGGGTCTGGCAGCGTGGAATTCCTATCATGACGTTTGAGGGTTTGCCTGAAAATTTGGCTGCAGTTGCTGTTTTTCAATGTGACAGAATGACGCGACCCTTGGCTGGCGCGCGGTCTATTGGCCGACTAAGCGATTACATGTGCCCCAAAGGCGACCGTGCCAGGGGCGGCAATGCCAGGGGCGGCAAGGCCTTTCATAAAATCAAGGTGACGGCAGAATGACTGATACGGCTGGCTCCGGTGGGAGCGTGAAACTGAAATTAGATGGTGTGGCAAAAAATTTCGGCGGTGTGCGCGCCGTCTCGGGTGTCAGCGCGGAGGTGAAGGAGGGAGAGATCTTTTCCATCATCGGACCGAACGGTGCCGGCAAGACTACAATATTGAATATGACATCGGGGTTCTATCACCCGGATGAGGGCAGCATTAATTTCGAAGGTACGGATATTTCCCAGACCCTGCCCTCGAAAATTGCCTCTTTGGGGATTTCCCGAACTTTCCAGAATATCGCACTGTTTCGTGGTTTAACGGTGTTAGAGAACCTGATGCTGGGACGCCATGTCTTGATGAAGACCGGTGTGCTTGCCGCGTTCGCCTATTGGGGTCCGGCGCAGCGCGAAGAGGTGGAGCACCGGGAGCGGGTTGAAGAGATCATCGATTTCCTGAAATTGACCGATCTGCGTAAAACGCCTGCCGGCGCATTGGCTTATGGCCTGCAAAAGCGGGTGGAACTGGGTCGCGCGCTGGCGTCCGAGCCACGGCTGCTGCTGCTTGACGAGCCTATGGCCGGTATGAACCAGGAAGAAAAAGAGGACATGGTGCGTTATGTCCTTGATGTGAACCAGGAATGGGGCACCACCATCGCCTTGATCGAACATGATATGGGCGTGGTGATGGATATATCCGACCACGTCATGGTGATGGATATGGGCGAGAGAATTTCCTTCGGTACGCCTGATGAAGTCCGTGGCGATCCTCGGGTGATCGAGGCTTATCTGGGCACGACGGATCACAAGGAGGTTGCATAACCCATGGCCGAACTCGTTACACTACCGCAATATATGCGTCGCAATGGTCAGACCATGGGCGACCAGCCCGCCATGCGGATGAAGTATCTGGGTATTTGGAATACTTATAATTGGTCCGATTATAACGAACAGGTCTGTGATTTTGCCGCAGGCCTCTCAACCCTGGGCTTCGCCCGTGGGGGTAAGCTGGGTATTATTGGCAATAATATGCCGCAGCTTTATTGGGCCCAAATGGCGGCGCAAAGCCTGGGCGGCATGGCGGTGCCAGTCTATCAGGATTCCATCGCCAAGGAATTGGCCTATGTCCTGAACCATTCAGAGGCGACTGTCATCGTCGCCGAGGACCAGGAACAGGTGGATAAAATCCTCTCCATCCGGGATGAATTGCCGAAATTGCAGCATTTGGTTCATTGCTATGACCGCGGCATGTCTGATTATGATGTGGATATCCTGATATCCTACGAAGATGTCCGGGCAGCCGGTAAAGCTTTCAATAGCTCCAATGCAGGCTTTATGGATGGGGAAATCAGCAAGGGTACGGGCAGTGAAATCGCACTGATGTGCTATACCTCCGGCACTACCGGAAATCCCAAAGGCGTCATGCTAAGCCATAAAAACATGCTGTCTGCGGGCGAGATATTTATCGCCAATGAAGGTGTCCGGGCGGATGATGATTTCCTCTCCTACCTTCCCATGGCCTGGGTTGGTGATACGGCCTATGGCCCGGTGATCAGTATGTTGATCGGGGCGACCTGTAATTGCCCCGAAGGTCCGTCAACTGTTATGCGCGATCTGCGCGAGTTGGGGCCGACCGGTATCATTGCGCCCCCAGCCGTCTGGGAAGGTATGCTGTCGAATTTGCAACTAAAGGGTGCCGATGCGCCGCCTTTGAAAAGCTCTATTTTCAAATACTTCATAGGCGTGGCCCGGCAGATCGAAGATTTAAAGGCCGAGGGGAAATCTATTCCTGTCGGTCTTTCATTGGCGGATACCATCGGCGAATATTTGGTCTTTGGCCCGATCCGGGACCAGCTTGGTTTGCGCCGGGCGCGGTGGTGCTACAGTGGTGGTGCGCCGATGGGGCCGGATACATTCCGCTTTTTCCGCGGTTTGCATATCAATCTTAAGCAAGGCTATGGCATGACCGAAGTTGGCGGTCTGGTCACTTTGCAACCGGATGGAGAGGCCAGCTCGGATACAGTGGGTCGGCCTTGTCCCGGTATTGATGTGCGGGTCGTTGACGACGGCGAAGTGCAAATCAAATGTGACGGGATTTTCGCCGGTTACTTCCAACAGGACGCGCAAACCGCCGAGGTTATGACGACAGACGGCTGGTATCGGACCGGTGATGCGGGCGTGCTGAATGAAAACGGCCATCTGGTCATCATCGACCGGGCCAAGGATGTGGGCAAGTTGGAAGACGGCACCCCCTATGCGCCGCAATTCGTTGAATTGAAGATGAAGTTCAGCCCCTTTGTGAACGAGGCGGTTTCATTTGGCGACGGACATCCCTTTATCTCCGCCATGGTGGCCATCGACTTCGAGACGGTGGGCAAATGGGCCGAAGGTAAGGGGCTGCCCTATACCAATTACATGGATTTGAGCCAAAAGCCCGAAGTCGTCAGCTTAATCAGCGATGAAGTCCGGAAAATCAATCAAGGTTTACCGGAAGTCTCCCGCATCAAACGCTTCTTGTTGTTGAGCAAGGATCTCGATGCTGATGATAATGAGATCACGCGGACACGCAAATTGCGGCGTGGCTTCATTGCCGAGAAATACGGCCCCGTAATCGACGCCTTTTACAGTGGCGGAAAAGAGGTTGAGCTGCAATTGGCCGTTACTTTTGAAGATGGCACAGAGGCGCACGTTGACTCCCGCATGACAATCCAAGATGCGGCCTAGGAGAATTTTACGTTATGGAATGGCAGTTTCTATTTGAATTGACGATCAACGGGTTATTGACGGGCATGATGTATGCCTTAATCGCGGTTGGTTTTGTTCTGATTTATAAATCCACGGACGCAATTAACTTCGCCCAGGGCGAATTCGTTATGATCGCGGCAATCGTTGTGGCCGGTATGGCGACGAATTACGGCTTCCCCATTATCGCGGCAATTGCGGTCGGCCTGGTCTTTATGATCATTTTCAACATTGTCCTGGAACGGGTGGTCCTGCGCCCCATGATTGGCCGCCCGATTGTCGCCATTATCATGGCAACCATTGGACTGGCCCTGATACTTCAAGGTGCGGGGCCTTTGGTCTTTGGTGCCGGTACGAAGCCCCTGAACATCGGGGTGCCCGATGAACCCTTGATTTGGGGGCCTTTGTTCATGACCCCCATTGATGTGGTTGGTGCGGGGATCTCTATTATGTTCCTGGCGATTTTCGGTTGGTTTTTCATGAAAAGCCGCAAAGGCGTGGCGATGCGGGCTGTCGCGGACAGTCACATGACCTCCATGGCCATGGGCATCAATGTGGAACGTTATTTTGCCCTGGCCTGGATCCTGGCCGGTGTGGTGGCGTTGTTGGGTGGTTTGGTCTGGGGTAGTGCTATTGGTGTTGATACGCAAATGGCAGCCTTGGGCTTGAAAGTGTTTCCCGTGGTGATCCTGGGTGGTCTGGACTCAATTATCGGGGTTGTTGTCGGCGGCCTGATTATCGGTGTTTGCGAGGCCCTGGCCGCTGGTTATATCGACCCCTTGGTGGGCGGTGGAACCAAGGACTTTACCCCATATGTGCTGATGATCCTGGTGCTGATGTTCCGACCGTACGGAATATTTGGCAAACCGATCATCGAGAGGATTTAGTTACATGTTCCATCGGGAAAGCGGTTATTTCAATACCACCTACAAGGCCGATATGGCCCTCTATCCGCTGCCAATTGCGAAATTCGCAATTGCCGCGATATTGGTACTGTTCTTTGTCGTCGCACCTTATTTTCTGGACGAATATTACCTTTCCATCATCAATCTGGTAGCGATCGCCATCGTTGGTGCCTTGGGGCTTAATATTCTGGTTGGCTATACGGGGCAGATCTCTATCGGCCATGCGGCATTTATGTCGGTCGGTGCCTATACGGCGGCCAATCTGGCGACAAAGCTGGACCTGCCATTTTGGCTGACACTGCCCGCGGGCGGCGCCATGGCGGCGTTTATCGGCATTCTTGTCGGTATCCCGTCGTTGCGCATTAAAGGCTTGTATTTGGCCATTGCCACGTTAGCGGCCCAGTTCATCATTGAATGGGTGATCAATCACACACCAACGATCAGTGGCGGTGTCGCGGCCTCCATCGAAATGCCGCCGCCGGAGTTCCTTGGCAAAGAACTCGTCAATCAGGCGGAGCTTTACTACTTCCTGATGGTTATTATGGTGATTGCCCTTGTCGGTGCGATGAACCTGATCCGCAGCCGGATCGGTCGATCTTTCATTGCTATTCGTGATCAGGAAATCGCAGCGGAAATTATCGGCATCAACGTCTTTAAAACCAAGCTGATCGCCTTTGCCGTCTCGTCCTTCTACGCCGGCGTCTGTGGTGTCATGTACACCTATTACCTGGGCATCGCGAACTACGAGAATTTCCAGCTGATCACTTCGATCGATTACCTGGCGATGGTGATCATCGGCGGCCTGGGCTCGATCCTGGGGTCGATTTTAGGTGCGATTTTCATTACCATGCTACCAATCGTCATTCGTCTGTTGATGGAGACTTTTGGCTCTATCTTTGTTGACGACGCTGCGTTGGCGCAAGTGATTGCCCAGTTCCGCCTGATTATTTTTGGCGGGTTGATCATCGTGTTCCTGGTTGTGGAGCCTGATGGTCTGGCCAAGCTGTGGCAAAATATCCGGAATTATTTCCGGTTCTGGCCGTTCTCCTATTGAGTTAGGATACGGGGAGAAGGCACTCTAAGCTATCAATCGAGTTTTAATCCAACCAGGGAGGTATAGGATGAAACATCTACAGACGGGCCTATTAATGGCCGGAATGGTTGCAGGCGCCGCCACAATGGCGATGACTTCAGCCCAAGCGAAAGAAATTGTCGTCGGCATGGCGTGCGATCGCACAGGCCCGACACAAACCGTGGGCGTTATGCTTTGCCCGGCCTATCATGATTACGTCAAGCTCATCAATTCCAAGGGCGGCATCATGGGGAACAAGATTAGGGTTGTCGAGATTGACACCCAGTACAAGGTTCCTGCTTCTGTTGAAGCCTACCAGCGCTTCAAAAAAGAAGGCGCGGTTGTTGTTGCTCTTTGGGGCACACCGATGACCCAGGCCATTACGTCAAACCTGAATGCCGATCACATCCCGGGCACCAGCCCAGGTTTCGGTACGGCTGCTGCCGCTAATGGTGAAAAATATCCGTACCTCTTCCCCATGGCGGCTTCCTACTGGTCCCAGGCCGGCGCTGCCGTAACTTTTGCCAAGCAGGAATTGGGTGGCAACATCAAAGGCAAAAAGATCGCCTTTATCTTCTATGATAACCCAGCGGGCCGCGAACCTATCCCGGTGCTTGAGAAACTGGCGGCTTTGGAAGGCTTTGAGCTGAAAAAATTCGCCATCCCCCCACCAGGTGTGGAAATGAAAGTTCAGGTTCAGGACATCACCCGTCGCTATCGAGCGGATTTCGTGATCAGCCATTTGTTTGGTAAAGGCCCGTCTGTGCATATCAAGGAATTCAAGCGCATGGGCTATCCGCTGAAAAAACTGCTGTCCTTCGTTTGGGGCGCAGGTGAAGCGGATATCAATGGTGCCGGTGGCTGGGCCAAGGCTCAGGGCTATAACGCCTTGAACTTCGCCGGTGTGGGTTCCGACTATGCCATACTTGACGAGATTAAGGCCATGTACAAAGCTGAAGGCAAAGATGCGCCTGAGGCAATGGCTTCTACTGTGTACTACAACCGCGGCATCCTGGCCGGGGCAGTGCACTTGAAAGCCATCGAGATGGCCGTTAAGGCAAAGGGTAGCGGTGATATCACCGGCGAAGACGTCCAAAAAGGCTTCCTGGCCATTAAGGACTTTAAGCTGGGCGGCATTCTACCGCCACTGAATTTCACCGACCTCGATCATGAAGGTGGCGGCTGGGCCCGCGTCTTCCGGGTTGAGGGGGACAACTTTGTTCCCGCCGGTGATTGGCTTCGCGGTTATCGCGACGTCGTTATCGAAATGCTGAAAGCAGAGTAGTAAGACTTCTATCCCGGTGGTCGGTCACAGCCCATACGCAGTGGCCGGCCACCGGACTTTTCTTTTTTGAATTTTTATATGATTGAGCCGCCGCATGTTAGTTCTGAATAATATTGAGGTCGTCTTTGACAACGTTATCCTGGTCCTTAAAGGCATTTCGATTGAGGCCAAGGAAGGTGCCATAACGACAATTCTTGGTGCCAATGGTGCTGGCAAGACGACGACCTTGAAAGGCATATCCGGTTTGTTGCGGCCCGAGCGCGGCGACGTCACCCGTGGCTCCATTGAATATAATGGCGAACGGATTGATCGCCTGACGGCCCACGAGATTGTCAAAAAAGGCATTGTGCAGGTTTTTGAAGGCCGTCAGGTGTTTGAACATCTAACGGCCGAGGAAAATCTGATCGCCGGTGGCCATATCGTCTCCAAAGCTGTGATGAAGCAGAACCTAGAGAAAGTTTACGAATACTTCCCCCGGGTTTACGAACGCCGGGAAGTTCAGGCGGGTTACCTCTCGGGCGGCGAACAACAGATGCTGGCGATTGGCCGGGCCCTGATGTCCGACCCTAAAGTGGTCCTGTTTGACGAGCCGTCTTTGGGCCTCGCGCCAATGATCATCGAAGAAATTTTTGGCATCATCAAACGCCTGAACGAGCAGGAGAACCTGACTGTTCTGTTGGTGGAACAGAACGCCACGCTGGCCCTTGATATTGCCGAATTCGGCTATGTCATGGAGAACGGCTCTATCGTGCTGGAGGGCCCGGCAGATGCCCTGCGTGAAAATGCCGACATTAAGGAATTCTATCTGGGCATTTCCAGTGGTGAGAAGAAAAGCTTCCGCGATGTGAAGCATTATCGCAGGCGTAAACGCTGGTTGGGCTGAGCCAAGCCGAGAACGACATGTGAAGCCGGCGCTCCGGCGCCGTCAATGATGTATTGAATGAGGGCGCGCTATGAGCAGTGCTGACGAATTTTACGACGGCCTTGAAACCCGTGATCCGGCACAGCGCGAAGAACAGCTCATGGCTGCACTTTCGGCCCAGCTTAGTCATGCCAAAGATAAAGCGCCGCATTATGCCGACGTCTTCGCGGATCTGGACACCAAGGCCATAAACAGCCGCGCCGCCCTGGCCACATTGCCCGTCACGCGGAAATCTGACCTGGCCGCACTGCAAAAGAAGACCCCGCCGCTGGGTGGCATCAATACGGTGCCCCTCTCGGAGCTGTCCCATATCTTTGCCTCGCCAGGTGGCCTGTATGAGCCGGATGCCGACCGCAAGGATTATTGGCGCTATGCCCGTGCCTTGTGGGCAGCGGGCGTACGGCCCGGCCATGTGGTTCACAACACCTTTTCCTATCATCTGACGCCGGCTGCGATGCTGGTCGAAAGCGGCTGTAAGGCCATTGGTTGCCCGGTGATCCCGGGTGGTGTGGGCAATACGGAAATCCAGATCCAGTTGGCGGCCGACCTGAAGCCGGATTTTTTCATCGGCACGCCGTCATTCCTGCGGATCATTTTGAACAAGGCCAGAGAGCTAGGCCATGATCTGTCCAATTTAAAACACGGCCTTGTCGGGGCCGAGGCTTTGCCACCCAGCCTGCGCCAGGAATTGGCGGACCTGGGCGTTGATGTGTTGCAAGGATACGGTACGGCGGACCTAGGCTCGGTTGCCTATGAATCCAAGGCGATTGAGGGCATGATCATTGATGAAGGCGTGATTGTTGAAATCGTCGAACCAGGCAGCGGCACGCCGGTTGCCGAAGGCGAGGTGGGTGAGATTGTGGTTACCACCTTGAACCCGACCTATCCCCTGATCCGTTTTGCCACCGGTGATTTGTCCGCCGTTTTGCCGGGTGCCAGCCCTTGTGGCCGCACCAATATGCGCATCCGCGGCTGGATGGGCCGGGCCGATCAATCGACCAAGTTTAAGGGCATGTTCGTGCATCCGTCTGCGATTATGCAGATCGCCGGGCGGCATCCGGAAATTACCAAGGCGCGCATGGTTATCACGTCAGAGAACAACAACGATGCCATGACCCTGAAGTTCGCCGCATCCAATGCCAATGATGATTTGGCGGCGGCGGTAGAGGCATCAATACAGGCGGTCTTGAAACTTCGTGGCAGCGCCGAACTTGTCGATGCGGCCAGCCTGCCCGATGATGGTCTGATGATCGAGGATGCACGCAGCTACGAATAGAGCGGCTGGAGGGGCACCATCATGGATGATTTCGTCCTGGCCCGCGTTATCCATGTTTTGGGCGTGGTGCTGTGGATCGGCGGTGTCGCCTTTGTCACCCTGGTGCTGTTGCCGGGTTTGAAAGGCATCCAGCCCCTCAACGAATGGCCCCAGCAGTTTGAACGGCTGGAAGGCCGCTTTGCCTGGCAAGCCCGCCTGACCACGGTTCTGACCGGCGGCTCGGGCTTTTATATGCTGTATGTCCTGGATGCCTGGGAACGCTACAGCGATCCCGGGTTTTGGTGGTTGCATGCGATGTCGGCTATATGGCTGATTTTTACCTTGATGCTGTTTGTCCTGGAGCCATTGGTGCTGCACAAATGGTTCGAACGTCGTGCCCAAAGCCAGCCCGAAAAAACCTTGGCCTTGATCCAGCGCCTGCACTGGGTTCTGTTGACGGCAAGTTTGCTCACTGTCGCAGGTGCCGTTGCCGGCGTCCATGGGGGATAGACAACGATAGGGGATGCTAGAGCACGTCCGAGATATTCTGAACCATTTGACCGTCCACCAAGGCCCCGTGGGTAGGCGCGGTTCGCTGGGCGATGCGGCACATCTTCCGAGAACCGTAACGCCGCCACGGGGCCTTGGCGGGCGGCCTTCGGTGGCGCCCCTAAGCCATTCGGATGCGTTACGCCGCTTGCCCGATGAACCACATCGCGCTACGCAACGCGCCTACCCGAATGACTTATGGACGCCATCAAATGGTTCAGAATATCTCGGAAGTGCTCTAGCAGTCTGTCGGATTTAGGTTTCGGTGTTTCATTGTAAGCCTGTTGTTTTGTCCTATGCGGCTTTGAGATTGCAGAGGCGCTTGCAATTGTAT
>Ga0233439_10001141_pt1 | contig 35368 bp, 26 predicted proteins | sample SI_123_September_6_FD_182713 | JGI IMG/M metagenome (GOLD analysis project Ga0233439, IMG submission 182713) | Seawater microbial communities from Saanich Inlet, British Columbia, Canada - SI_123_September2016_100_MG | ecosystem: Environmental > Aquatic > Marine > Inlet | place: Canada: British... | reverse complement strand
GAACAAAACCGACGGCACGGTAGCCCACGGCTCAGCCATTCTCGGCTTCGAAGTCGTAATTAAGACCGAAGGCAACAAGGCGTAGCCCGGCTACTGTTGTCCGACATCCCGACTCCTGAGGAGGGATCTTCGGTGCGGTGTGAGGTGCTTGGTGAACCTCGACATGATGGATCGGCAGCAGCGATGCCAGAGACGCCGATTGCCACATCGTCGAACTCCTCGCAATGACAGAGTTGAGGGTTTTGGGCAGAATCGAAATGCTGTTGGCGTTAGGGTGAGATACTGAATCAAGTTCAGCATGACAACGTCGCAGGGTCACAGCATGACAGGGTTATTGGAATCTAAAGAACGAAAAAAAACACCCTCTGAGAGTTTCTCAGAGGGTGTTCTCATTTATCTACTAATCGGCCGGCAGAGCCATCCATCAACTCAGCCAGCTTAAAACCAATTTCGCAGAAAACGTAACGCCCGTTACCTCTGGACCCTGCCTGAGGTGTCGCCGCCTGCTACTGCCATTACTTCCTTCACGCTAACGAGGTTGAAGTCGCCGTGGAAGGTGTGTGACATAGCCGAAGAAGCAACTGCGAAATCGAGAACCTGTCGAGAATTCCAATCGCTCTGGTTAAGGCCGTAGATCATCGCAGCGCAGAACGAGTCGCCACCGCCAACGCGGTCGACAATTCGAACTGGGTACTTGTTACCAACGAGAATCTCGTCGCCATCGTAGTAAATCGCACTCCAGCCGTTGTCGTCAGCGGAGAAGCTCTCACGAAGCGTGATCGCAACCTTCTTGAAACCGAACTTGTCGACAAGTTCCTGAACGACAGGCCTGTACGCTTCAGGGTCGATCTCACCAACCGTTACATCAACGCCCTCAGCAGCAACACCGAGGCACTTCTCAGCGTCCTCTTCGTTACCGATAGAAACATCGACGTACTTCATCATCGGAATCATCGTTGCCTGTGCCTCTTCAGGAGTCCACAGATTCTTACGATAGTTCATGTCTGCCGAAACAGTGATCCCAAGCTCTTTGGCTGCCTTTGCGGCTTCTATACACACTTCACCAGCGTTCTTTGAGATTGCAGGGGTGATGCCAGTGAAGTGGAACCAGTCAGCGCCGTCAAACACTTTCGCCCAATCGACATCGCCGGGCTTGATTTCAGATATTGAAGAAGCTGATCGGTCGTAAACAACCTTCGAAGCCCGCATAGCTGCGCCCGATTCAAGGTAGTAAGTGCCGAGTCGTTGGCCTTGTCGAAGGATTTCCGATGTATCGACACCGAATTGCCTGATGTAGTTGATACAAGCCTGCCCAATGTCGTTGTCAGGGATGGCAGTAACGAAAGTCGCGTCGACGCCAAACTGAGCGAGCGAAACCGCAACGTTACATTCGCCTCCACCGTAAGTGACTTCAAATTCTCGTGCCTGAGTGAACCGCTCTCGTCGCATCGTTGCGAGCCTGAGCATCACCTCACCAAAAGTTACTACCTTGACCATGGTATCTCCGATATTGTTTCTACCGCTAACTGGATATTTTCTAGATTGAATATAGGTCAGCGTACGATCAATTGAGGAACAAAAGCCCCACGCTGAAAAAGGGTGGCTAAGCCACTAGGATCGTATGGATTTGATTAGAGCGACGGTGTCTCTGCTGCGCTGTTCGAGCTTGTCCCATGCGCCATCCTTCAGGATGTCGGCAGAAACGAGCTTCGATCCCATTCCAACAGCTACAACACCGGCCTCGAACCAAGGACGAAGCGACTCTTCAGTGATATCGACTCCACCGGTAGGCATGATCGATGACCACGGCATAGGCGCGAGAACGTCCTTCACGAATCCGGGACCGCCAACCGCGCTACCTGGGAACGCTTTAACTATCTCGCAACCGAGTTCTTCTGCGGCTGAAATCTCCGAAGCTGTGCCGCAACCGGGGACATAACCGACTTTTCGTCGATTGCAGACCTTCGCAACGTCGGGATTTGTTACTGGCCCAACGATGAAGCTTGCGCCTGAGCCGATGTACATCGAAGCGGTTCCAGCATCGAGTACTGAACCAGCACCAAGAATGGCGTCAGGAAGCTCGGCTGCGCAGAATCGGTCGAGTGCTGTGAACACTTCCCAAGCGTGATCCCCACGGTTAGTGAACTCAAGAACCTTGATTCCGCCGTTTACACATGCCTTTGCAATGTTCTGAGCTGTTGCGATATCGCCGTTGTAAAAAACGGGCACAACGCCAATTTCGTTAACTGCATTGAATGCTTGCAGTCGGGTGTGTCTGGCCAACTCGGGTTCTCCTTAGCGATAGCGATACTTTTATAATTTATACGCAGGCTAGTTTATCTCTAGAGTCGCGGGTAGTAACCTCTTTGACCTCGCAAGTTCAATAATGTTCACAATAACGCCATTATCGATCTAATTCATCGATCGAAACCGAAGAAAGATATCTACATGGATTCAAATCCCGTCATAGACAAGATGAAACGCGGGGAAGCCACCGTGGGCACATGGTCGACTACCGGCGACCCATCGGTAGTCGAAATACTGGCCTACATGACAGAGCTCGACTGGATCGTAGTCGATTTCGAGCACAACGCCATCGATGTTTCTACAGCTGTGAACTGTCTCAGGGCGGCTCAGGGCAGCGGTACTCCGATGTTCGCTCGAGTTCCATATGGCGAAAAAGTTTGGATCAAGCGAATTCTTGATATCGGGTTCATGGGAATCGTTGCTCCTGACGTAAAAAATGCGGAACAGGCACGAGAAATTGTTCAGGCCGCCAAGTACGCTCCTGAGGGAATTCGTGGAATCGGTAGCGCACGGGGTCAGATCGCATACGGCGATGGTTTTTACAAGAAGGCCAACGAAATGACACTTGTCGTCATCATGATCGAAGATCCTATTGCGGTGGATCAGATTGACGAGATCATGGCAGTTCCGGGAGTAGATGTGTGTTTCATAGGCCCGAACGATCTTGCTCAGAACATGGGCCTTCCTATTGGACTAGATAACAAGCACCCAGATCACATTGCCGCCGTTCAGAAGGTTGTCGACGCAGGAAAGCGTCATGGCGTATTCACCGGAGCGCACACTGCTTCGGGTGAAGAGGCAGCTCGACGTATCAAGCAGGGCATGCAGTGGTTCCCGATCAGTTCAGACGCAGGAATGCTGAAAATGGGTGTCGAGGGTCAGCTTGCACAACGTGACGCTGCTCTAGCGGGTGAATTAGACGACGACGGCAAAGACGGTGGCACGTTCTACTAGATCGCTAGGGTCACGAGGTGACTGTTTCTTCCGCTCGGTGAATGTTAAGTAAAAATGACGATGGGTCAGACCATCGTCATTTTTTTGCTCTGCCCTATTGAAGTAACAAACAAATGGGCAAACAGTGAACTCATCGACCTTGCCAATGGCTGCTAGATGTTTTCGATTTCGTGGAGTAGTTCACCTGAGGCTGGAATCGAGTCGGTGTAGACGTTCGACCAGCGGATCATACCTTCGTTATCGATGATGAATACCGAGCGTTTCGCCTTACCAGTTGTTTCGTTGAACACGTCGAACGCTTTGATCACTTCGCCATGAGGCCAAAAATCGCTGGCGATAGGGAACGGTACGTGTCCGTCTTCGTCGCTGCCGTCTTCTTTCATGCTCGCTGCCCACGCTTTTTGCACGGGAGCGGGATCAGCACTGATCTCAATGATCTCGGTGTTCAAAGCAGCGAATTTATCGTAGTTTGCGCGGAACCCGCGCACCTGGTTCAGTCAGCCACCGGTGAAGCTAGCCGGGTGAAATCCGACAACCACCGTTTTGCCTCGAAGATCGGAGAGTTTAACCTCGCCTAAGTGGCTATCCAAAGTGAAATCTGGTGCCTGAGTTCCGGGTTGAAGTGCCATGAGTCTCTCGTGCTCCGTGTATCCCTAGTTTGTTGCTATGAAGGTGGTGAGAATTCTACTCGCGATTCCAGTTCCATATGCGAATTGCGTTGCCGCCAAGATATTTATCTTGCTCCCTTGACGAAAGCCAATCGAAGCCTTCTCGCACCAACTTCAGTTCGTCGGTAAGCGACAGCCACCCATTCTCGACTCGGTGGTAGCCGGGGTAGCCAGTTCCCCACATCACTCGATCCACTCCGAACGCACCCATCGCCATCTTAATCACGTCGTGCATATCGCTGAACGGATGCTCGTCGCTTTCTGACCGATTGTGAATGTCTGAAATTTTCATCAACACGTTGTCGTGCTTCGCTAACGCCAAAACCGGTTTGTAAGCGTCCCAATCAGGAGCCATGTTCGGCTCTGGATACATCATGTGATCGATTAGCCACGTGATTCCCGGGTACTTCGCAGCAACATAATCGAGCTGATGCGCATGCTCGGGTCGATTGTGAATCTGGACAATGCCCGCGCGCTTCTCAATTTGCCTGAACATGGCGTCGTTCTCTGGTCGTTTTAGAATGTCGACTTCTGAGTAGTACTGTGGATGAAATCGAAAGCCCTGCATCTCACGTTCGTCCATCCAGTAGACAGCTTGCTCAGCATTTTTGTCGTCCAACGGATCGACCAATCCCATCGAAACGAATCGATCTGGATACTTGATCGCTGAAGCAGCGACGTACTCGTTGTCCCAAGTCGAAAATGACGTTTGAACCAGAACGGTTTTATCGACTTGGTTTGCGACCATATCTGCCAGTTGCAACTCGGCATTACCGTGTGCTTTTGGTTTCGATGTGAAGTTGGGTGCGCTCGGGCCGATAGGTGCAATCGGCGGCATCTCCCAAATGTGAACGTGGGTATCGACTGTCGTTTGGCGGCGTGGCATTCGGTGTAGCTACTCTCGGAAATCTTCTAAAAACTCGAACCCGGGCTAGCTTACCGTCCTGACAACCGAAGTGGTGAGTGATACATACCAGCTTCATGCCAATAGCTAAAGGACGATCGCAAAACCGACGAATTAATCCGGTGTCCAGCGAAGTATCGGCTTGCGTGCTGCCGTGGCTTCGTCGAGTCGGGTTACCGGCAGGTGATACGGTGCATCTAGCACGAGTTCAGGGGTCGAATCGATCTCGTCGTCGATCTGTCGCATGACCGCTATGAAGTGATCGAGCGTTTCCTTCGATTCCGATTCCGTTGGCTCAACCATCAGCGCTTCGTCAACGATCATCGGGAAGTACATGGTGGGCGCGTGAATTCCGAAGTCCAGCAAGCGTTTGGCGATATCTAGGCCAGCAACTCCACGTTTCTTCTGGCGAGTCGCAGAAAGAACCGTTTCGTGCATGCAGTACCGATCGGCTGCGAGATCATATTTATCTCGCAATTTCGCCTGAATGTAGTTCGCGCTAATGATCGCGTTCTCAGATACCGACTGCAGCCCTTCGAGTCCGAGCGCCTTGATGTAGGCGTAGGCGCGGGTAGCGATTGAGAACGATCCATGAAATCCGTTGATAGACCCTACCGACATTTCGGGAGTTGCCAGAACGTAGCCATCGTCGGTCTTCTCGGCGACAGGCTTAGGCAGGAATTTCGCCAATTCGTCAGTGACCATTACTGGCCCAGAGCCTGGTCCACCACCACCATGAGGCGTTGAGAACGTTTTGTGCAGGTTCGAATGGCAGATATCTACGCCAAGGTCGCCAAGTTTCACCAAACCAAGCAATGCGTTCAAGTTCGCACCATCGGCGTAAACAAGCCCCCCAACATCGTGAATAATCTTGGTTAGTTCGAGAATGTTTGGTTCGAATAGTCCAAGCGTGCTCGGAATTGTGAGCATGAACACGGCAGTGTTCTCGTTCGCCAACTCGCGAAGATTTTCGATATCGACGTTGCCCTGATCGTCAGATCGAACGGTGACCACGTCGAGTCCTGCCATCGCAGCCGAGGCTGGATTCGTGCCGTGTGCGGAGTCGGGAACGATTGCTACCGTGCGAGCCGAATCGCTTCGAGCGTTGTGATACGCCCGTGCAATCAACAAGCCTGCGTATTCGCCTTGTGCACCAGCGAGCGGCGCAAGCGAAACTCCGGGAAGTCCGGTGATCTCGCCAAGATCGTCTTGAAGATTCTTTAGAAGTCTGATCGCACCCTGAACCGTTTCATCGGGCTGCAACGGATGAATATCGGCGAGTCCCGGCAGATTCGCCAGTTCGTCATTGATCTTCGGGTTGTACTTCATCGTGCACGACCCAAGAGGGTAGAAATTGGTGTCGATAGAGAAGTTCAGCTGGCTCAGAACCGAGAAGTATCGAATTACTTCAAGCTGCGAGACTTCTGGCAATTCAACATGATCACGCAAGAACGATGAACTAGGAAGATCCTGCGCTGGTACGTCCGACTCAGGAAGTGTGAACGCCTTACGACCTGAAACCGAGCGATCCATCAACAATCGGCGATCGATGTCACCTACGTTTGCGGAGATGGTCATGCTGAAGCCCCGATCTGACTTAGAGCTTGAACAAATTTATCGATATCGGCCCTTGAACTCGTTTCGGTCACACAAACAAGCATGCCGTTGTCCGAACGATCGGAAATATCGAGCCCGCCGATGATCTTTTTATCCAGTAAGGCGGCGTTGATTTTCGACACGGAACCCGGACAATTAACAACGAACTCATGGAAGAACGTACCACCAGAACCCAATGAGTCGACAGAAAAACCGTCAAGACGATTAATTTCCAATGCGGCGTAGTGCGCTTTTTGATAGCAGAGGCTGGCTAGGTCTTTGATGCCTTGTTTGCCGAGCGTTGCTGTGTAGACAGTGACCATCAGGCCGATCAACTGCGTACTTGTACAAATATTCGAAGTAGCCCGTTCGCGCCTAATGTGCTGCTCACGAGTTTGGAGCGTGAGCGCATATCCGGTTCGCCCCTTCGTATCGGTAGTTCGACCAATAATTCGACCCGGCATCTGGCGTATGTGTGCCTTTTTGCAGGCGAACAGTCCAACGTACGGACCTCCGAACGCCATTGGCACGCCGAGCGGCTGTCCTTCGGCTGTCACTATGTCTACGTCGAACTCACCGGGAGCCTTGAACATGCCAAGCGCCGTCGGGTTCACGTGCACGACCGAGAGTGCGCCGTTTGCGTGTGCGAGATTGGTTAGTCGTTCGACGTCTTCGATCTCGCCAAAGAAGTTCGGACTTTGAACACCGATACATGCGATATCATCGGGAATTTCAGTTGCGTCGGGTGAAATTTCAACGATATCTATGCCCTGATACATCGAGTACGCTAGAAGCGTGTTTGGCAACCGTTGATCGGACGTCGAGAGCACTCCGATTTTCGTGCGTTTCGTAACCCGAGACGCCATCAGGCATGCCTCGGCGAACGCCGTTGGGCCGTCGTACATTCCAGCGTTGGCAACTTCCATACCGGTTAGCTGACAAATGACCGTCTGAAACTCGAATCCAACCTGCAAAGTACCTTGAGCAGCCTCTGGCTGGTAAGGCGTATAGGCAGTAACGAACTCGCCGCGCTGGAGAATCGAACGCACGGTCGACGGAATGTAGTGACTGTACGATCCAGCACCCAAAAACGATATATATCCAGCCGACGCCGAAGCGTTTTCGGCTGCTATCGATCCGAATACGGTCGAAAGCTCTTGCTCGGAAAGTCCGGCATCAAGATTCAGGTCTGGGTGCCTGTGTTCAACAGGAATATCGCCAAGAAGGCCGTCGAGAGAATCGACGCCGATCACGTCGAGCATTTCTGCTCGCTCAGAATCGGTGGATGGGATGTACGGGTGGTTTACGGAGGTGTTGACAGATGAAGCCATTGAAGTCGTCGTTACTCCAACGTTGTCTGGTAGGTGGCGGAATCCATAAGTTCGTCGAGTTGCGAAGCATCGGCGAGTTCGACTTTGATTAGCCAGCCCGTTCCGTACGGCTCTTCGTTCACTACTTCAGGCGAGTCGGTAGCGGCGGCGTTTACTTCAACGATTTTGCCACCAACTGGTGAGAAGAGATCGCTCACAGCTTTTACAGATTCGATTTCGCCGAATTTTGCGAACTGTGCAACGTCGGTACCGGCTTCAGGAAGATCTACGAACACGACATCGCCGAGTGATTCCTGTGCGAATACGGTTACGCCGACTTCAGCGATGTTGCCGTTCATTCGCACCCATTCGTGCTCTTTTGAATATTTGAGATCTTCCGGGTACATGTGCGTTCACATTCCTATCGTTATTATTTGGCTTTGACCGGCCATTTTTAGACCAAATTCGTTACCAGTAAACCAGCTGTTCGATCCATCCCCTAGCTGCGTTTGTAAAAAGGCATATCAACAATTTCTGCTTCAACAGACCGCCCTCGAACATCGATGATGATCTTGGTTCCAGTCGCAGAGTACTTTTGCTCAACGTATCCCATGCCAATACCACCGTCAACAGTAGGCGAATGGGTGCCTGATGTCACCATTCCGATTACGTTCGATTCATCGATGTTACTTGAGTTAGATTCGTGGATATTTAGACCCGCTCTCGGGATGCCCCGACCGGTCATTTTAAAACCGACCAGCGCCCGCGCCGTTTCCGTCGCTGAAATGCGCTTTAGAGCTGCGCCGGCGATCGAGTTTGGAGCCTCAAAATAGGCGAATCTGCCGAATCCAGCTTCGAACGGATTAGTTTCGGTAGACAGATCGTTGCCGTTTAGAGGCAGACCCGCCTCTAAACGAAGCACGTCTCGCGCACCGAGACCGGCTTCGACAGCTCCCGCTTCGCGAAGCACGTTCCACAACTTTTCGCCTTGGTCGGCAGGCACGATTATTTCGAATCCGTCTTCGCCTGTGTAGCCGGTTCTTGCGAGAGTGGCTGAGATGCCAGCGACCATCGCACTGCCAATTCGGAATCGCCTGATACCTGATGCCTCGCCGTTCGACAGTGCGTCTATGATTTCGACAGCCTTTGGACCTTGAATGGCGATCATGGCGGTTTCGTTGGTCACGATTTTCATCGTGAATCCGGTGGATTTTTCAACCAGCGGGTTTATCCATTCCATGTCGATATCGGCGTTGCCAGCATTGATCACCAATAGGTAACTTTGGTCGCCTGTACGGTAAATCATGGCGTCGTCGATAATGCCGCCATCTTCGTTGCAAATGAAGTTGTACTTGCCGCGGCCTATCTTCAGTGCTGGCAAATTTGCGGAAAGAAACGAACTCAAGAACGACTCAGCGTTTTCGCCTTCGAATTCGAGTCGACCCATGTGCGAAACGTCGAAGATTCCAGCTACGTTTCGCACTGCGTTAATTTCGGCAATTATGCCGTCGGCGTACTGTACCGGCATGTCCCATCCGCCGAACGGAACCATCTTGGCGTTCGATTCGACGTGTGTTGAGTGAAGGACGGTTTTCTTAAGAATTTGGTCTTGTGATTCGTCGCTCAACATCAACTCCGGTAGCTCGATCGTTAGATCAACTCAGCCCACTAATTACACCGTGCAAACCTGTCCGAGCTCGATCCAATTTGCCGGCGTATCAAATCTTAACCTGAATCGACAAAGAACGGTCGGACGAATTCAGGCACAACAAACGATTATGGCTCGTCACTAAACATCTGTTCCCACGTTGGCATTTCGCCTGGCTGTGGTTGGGTAGAAGAAACGAACGGATTGCTTGCTCGAAGTAGCCTTGCGTGATCTGCGGCCGAATCGTTCAGCGTTGGGGCATTGTGACCGCGAGTGAGCGGCACACCACCAACGACTCCCGTCAACGACCGTAGGCGCTCTCCGTCGTCAACAGCAGCTCGGGAATGAACCGCAACCCTGAAACGACCAAGCCCTTCAGGATCGATCAACGATCCAATCCCGGCGAGGTCTTCTTGAACCTCAGTTCCGGATATATTTCCAGTCGTAGCTCGGTCGTTCACTTCACTGAGAAAACCGTCGATACCCACGTTCGATAAAAACTCTTGCTGTGAAGGTTTTCCGATCCGCTGAATGCCCATAACCATCAGCATGTGATCGACCGCTGTGAAATCGACGTGAGCCGTGATGTCTTGCTTACCAATACGGCTCAGAGGATTCTGACCAAGAGTGTGCTGGTAGTAGCAGCGCAGTGATCCATCGGCGCGGGTTGGTTTATACAACTCAGGCCGCTCGTAGCCGTAATCGATAGTCATGACGTATCCACGTTCGAGAGTCGCAGCAACCGAATCGGCCCAGTAGCCGAGGCGTAGGTTCACTTCACCTCGATAGAACTCTGGCAGCGAACCTAAAAACGGATCCACACGTCCGGCAATCTCAGGCTCGCTCAAGTCGCCTAGCGATTCCACGAATTCTCCATCTCGATAATCGACGAATATTTCTCGAACTTCGCCGTTCTGAATCACGAATCGATTCACCGGGTGAGCATCGAGCATCTCATTCGAAATCACGCATCCGGTGATTCCAATCGGCAGTGCTGAGTTGTCGCTAACGGAATCGGCTCCGGCAGAGGGTGATAGGTCGGTGGCAACGTATGACATTGCTTTGGCGAATTCCGGCAGTTCACGTTTAACGTACTCGGTTATATCTGATTGCAGTACGCCATCGCCAGCACCCATTTCGACCACTGTGAATTCGTCGGGAGTTCCGAGATTTCGCCACATTTCTTCTAGCTGAAGTGCCAGAAGCGCGCCAAATGCAGGGTGACTCGATGGGCTGGTGAAGTAGTCGCCGTCGGTGCCAACTGGCGTTGAGCCGGGATGCCGACGCCTACTTGGATAGTAGCCGTGTTGCTCATCGTAGAGAGCAGCATCCATGAACGCCTCGAACGTGATCGGTCCGTACTGAGCGATGTGCTCGATCAGCCGCAGTTCAAGTGCGTTATGAATTGGTGTCGTGGTCATGCTATGAGCGATATGTGCGCGTTGTCATGCTGAACTTGATTCAGTATCGCGTTCACGTGGACATAATTGCCACGTCGTCCAACTCCTCGTAATGACAAAACTACGAGCGGGAGCACCCTGTCCGGCCCCCTTCCTTCGGGAAGGGGTTAGGGGATGGGTAGATTGCAGCTAGGAGCCGAGTCATCCGATGACGACCGCGACTAACGAGACGCCCGGAGCTAACGAAAACGACTAACGCTCTGCGATAGGAACGTACTGGAGGTCGTGTTCGCCTGTGTACTGAAGTAGAGGTCTAATCAGAATGTTGTGGCGGAACTGCTCAACAACTTGAATCGTCCAGCCAGGAATTCGACCAACCGCGAAGATCGGTACGAACAGATCCTGAGGAACACCGTTTAGGTAGTAGATAACACCAGCAAAGAAGTCGACGTTCACGTGAATTCCGCGGCGAGCGTATGGCTGCATTGCCTCGACTACTGCTTCGAGGATTTGGTACCACTCTGGTTGGCCCATCTCTTCGCTGAGTTTCTTCACACCGGCTCGCAAATGGCCAGCTCGTGGGTCTTCTGCCTTGTAGACACGGTGACCGAATCCCATTACTCGTTCGCGGTTCGAAAGCAGGTTTTTTACATAGTCGGCAGCGTTTTCTGGCTTACCAATTTCTTTCGCCATCTGCATAACGTTCTCGGCGGCTCCACCGTGAGATGGTCCTGAGAGAGCAGCGATTCCCGCCGTTACCGCACCGTGAATGTCGGCGGCTGTTCCGGCTACTACTCGTGCAGTGAAGGCTGAAGCGTTCGAGCCGTGATCGGCATGAAGAACAAAGTCTTTGTCCATCAACTCAGCTGTAGCCGCACTCGGCTCGTCGCCGTTTAGCATGTACAGGAAGTTACCTGCGTGATTCAGAACCGTGCTTGGCTTGATCGGGTCTTTACCCTGGCGGATATTATGGTGCGCCATAACGATCGAAGGAACCTGCGAAGTGAGGCGGTTACCTTTGCGGATCGTTGCTTCAGGAGAATTATCGTTGCGATCTTCGTCAAACGAAGCGAGCGCAGAAACGGCAGTTCGAAGCGCATCCATTGGGTGCGAGTCTTTTACCAGTTCTAGAACATCGAAAACCTGCTCAGGAAGCTCTCGGGCAGCCTTAAGCTCTGCGTCGAAATCATTGAGTTCAGCCTGAGTCGGAAGCTTGCCGTGAATTAGCAGGTAGCCCGTCTCTTCAAACGTCGAATGCTCAGCGAGTTGGTTGATGTTGTAGCCCCGGTATTCCAGAACACCATTTTTTCCATCGATGAAAGTCGTTGCACTCCTGTCGAAGTAAACGCCAGTTAGTCCTCGATGTATCGTGATGTCGTCAGATGTCATTTGGGGTCATTGATCCATAGTGACATCCGCGAGGATGCCACGCTCTGAAAATATTCGCTCTAAAAACTACGCGAGGTGCACGGTTCAATCGTCATCATTTCAGATGGCGCGCTGAACGCGTAACAGCAGTTCGAGGCTACACTGCGTCTAATAGGTCGTCAAATTGACGACCTATTAGATTTTGTGAGTTTTTTCTGTTGAATTTCGTACGTGAACCGCTCGGTTATGAGCGTTCTTCGATTTGCTTGAGGAACTTGTCGACGACTTCATCAACTGTCATAGGATCAAGGTTCTCGCCGGTACGTGTTCGCACTGCGACAGTTCCAGCTTCGATTTCCTGATCGCCTGCCACAAGCATGTAAGGCACCTTTTGCAGCTGTGCCTGTCTGATTTTCGAGTTCATTCGATCGTTCGAGTCATCGACGCTCACTCGAATTCCGGCTGCCTTCAGCTTTACACCAACTTCGTTGCAGAAGTCGATGTGGCGGTCGGCAATCGGAACTACTACGGCCTGCACCGGAGCCATCCAAAGCGGGAACGCTCCCGAAAGGTGCTCTATGAGCACACCCAAGAATCGTTCGAGCGATCCGTACATAGCACGGTGAACAACTACCGGACGCTGACGAGTTCCGTCTTCAGCTGCATATTCCATGTCGAAGCGTTCAGGCAGCGAAAAGTCGAGCTGAACAGTTCCAAGCTGCCAGTCTCGACCGATAGCGTCTGGAACGAAAATATCGATCTTTGGCCCGTAGAAAGCGCCTTCACCGGCTTCTGATGTGTACTCAACACCTGAAGTATCGAGTAACTCAGTGAGGGCTTTTTCCGCGGTGTCCCACATTTCGTCAGTTCCGACACGTTTTTCAGGTCGGAGCGAAAGTTCGAGTCGGTAGCTGTCGAATCCGAGTGTGTCGTACGCCTCACTCAGCATCTTAAGGAATGAGTTGATCTCATCACCGATCTGATCGAGAGTGCAGAAGATGTGAGCATCGTCCTGTACGAACGAACGCACACGAGTCAGACCGTGCGTTACTCCTGAACGTTCGTTGCGGTGCAGACGACCAAAGTCGGCTAATCGCATCGGAAGCTCACGGTAGCTGTGCGAGTCGGCGAGGTAGAGCATGGCAGCGGCAGGACAGTTCATTGGCTTTACGCCAAATTCCCGTTCATCGACGTCAACAAAGTACATGTTCTCTGAGTACGCATCGAGGTGACCCGAGCGTTTCCAAAGCTCAGTGTTGAATATCTGGGGAGTCATCACTTCCTGATAGCCGTACTTGACGTAAAGCTCTTTGACGTAATCGATCAGGCTGTTCATGACCTGGGCGCCCTTGGGCAGGAAGAACGGGCTGGCAGGCGCGATCGGATCGAAGAAGAATAGTCCGAGCGCTCGACCCAACTTGCGGTGATCGCGCTTTTCAGCTTCGTCGACTCGCTTCAGATAGTCTTTCTGAGCATCGCGAGATTCCCAGGCAGTTCCGTAAATACGCTGCAACATTACGTTGTTTTCGTTACCGCGCCAGTAAGCACCAGCAGCCGAAAGCAGCTTGTACGCCTTGATGTCACCCGTTCGATCCATGTGACCACCGCGGCAGAGGTCTTCAAACGCACCATCGGAGTGGCTACAGAACGTGACTCGCTCGTGGGCTGGAATTCCCTGAAGAATTTCTACTTTGTATTCATTGTCTTTCACCAACTCAAGCGCTTCATCGCGGCTGGTTTCGCGTTCAACGAATTCTGTATTTGCTCTGATCGAATCGCGCATTTCCAATTCGATCTTTTTTAGATCGTCGGGAGTGAATGGTTCTGGAACTGCAAAGTCGTAGTAGAACCCATCTTCGATCGGGGGCCCGATCGTCAGTTGAGCTTCTGGGAATAGTTTGGTTACGGCTTCAGCGAGTACGTGTGCTGCCGAGTGACGCAGTCGATCGCGGTGATTTTGCTTTTCAGCGGGTGATAGGTCTTTGAATTTAATTCTGTCTGCCATGGCAATAGGCTCCAAAAAATCGAAACGCTAGATAGAAGTGATCTGGTGTTTCGGTATGCAAATCGTGATACGCGAAGAATTGTCGATAGTCACGAATAAGTAGTGAGTTGCGCAGGAATGAGGGCACGGCGCCGAGCCTTGAATGGCGTGGGGGCGGCATGCCTACGTAGTGGCCGTGCTGCGCCCAGGCGATGGGCTGCACTCCGGTATGCCGCGTTCAACCTGGATGCTCAACTCGCTTGAGGCGAGCATTGCAGTTAGCTGTATGTGCGACTTATTGCTCATGAAATATGTTCTATCTACTAGAAGTAGATGATGTGGTGGGCGGTACAGGATTTGAACCTGTGACCTCGTCGATGTCAACGACGCGCTCTAGCCAACTGAGCTAACCGCCCGCAAAACGTTTTGCCTAGTACAACAAGTGCATTTGGTAGAACCCTAATTTTATATGAAAACCAGTCCAGTGACGCTATACCCAATTACACGCATTTTCGACGAAGTTGGGAAGATGGCAATCAGCACTAGTGCTGGCGCTAATGACTCGACAAATGCTTCTTTAGACATGTTGGCTGTGACATCAATGAATCACTTTGCTACAAAAAAAGTTTCCAAAAACACGTAGCCCCCGGCAAAAAATGCCGAGGGCTAAGAAATTATTCGTTCAAAACTAAGCGATACGAACTACTCTGCCGAGCTATCGCCTTCGCTAGGTTCACCGTCATCTACAAACTGTGGTGCATGTTCAACGTTCTCTTCAGCCGTCGATGTCGATGCACGAAGAGCCTCAGCCGCTCGTGCTGCGTCACCATCGCCAGATTCAGACGAATCGCTTCGAGCGCTAGCAGGATCGGTCATAGCCGTAACTGCTGCAAGAAGACCACCATCGTCCTTAAGAGCATCGATCGAAGAAACCGCTGCAGATGCAGTTACTACTAAGTCCGCATCAGCAGGATGACTTGCCTCGGCACCAACTCCGACCAGTTCGCCCCCACCGAAAGACGCGAGAGCTTCTTCAAACGTTGGAGGAGATTGTGTGAAGCCTGTAAGTCGACCAGCTTGTCCTTCGCCTTCCTCCACGCCGAGTCGCTCACGACCTTCTTGCGTTTGATCCAATCGAGCTGGAATCAAACGTCCGATGATCACGTTTTCCTTCAAACCGTTCAAGCGGTCGACAGAACCGTTTACAGCGGCCTCTGTCAGCACTCGAGCGGTTTCCTGGAACGATGCCGCTGCCAAGAAACTCTGGGTATTGAGGGAGGCCCTCGTTACACCAAGAAGAACCGGGCTTGCGGTTGCGGGTTCGCCGCCTCCAGCCAGCATGTTGTTGTTAGCAAATTCGTAATCGTGTCGGTCGACCAATTCACCCGGCAGTAAATCGCTGTGCCCCGGGTTATCGACTCGAACCTTACGCATCATCTGTCGAACGATCACTTCAATGTGCTTGTCATGCAACTGCACACCCTGTGATCGGTAAACAGCCTGAACTTCGTCAACTAAGTAACGCTGTACAGCAGCTTGGCCTTCAATTCGCAGAATGTCCTGCGGGTTCTTAGGTCCGTCTGTAAGCGATGCACCCGGCTGAATCATCTCGCCATCGACTACGGAAATTTCCGATGCAGCTGGAACAACGTACTCACGTTCGTCAGTCTCGTCCCAAGTGATTCGAACAACAGTTTTAGTCACTTGGACAGTACCGGCGACCGGGGCAAATATCTCCTCTTCGAGTTCATCACCGTAGCCAGCCTTGACGGCCGCTACCATAGCTGTTTTCTTCACAGAAAGAACTGCTTCACCCGCGTCGACCCAGTCACCCGTTTTCACGGTCTGGCGGTGAGTATCAGGAATGTCCATCTCTTCTGAGTATTCCTCAGTCGAAATAACCCTGACGACACGGCCTTCTGGCAGCTGAGCAAGTTCAACCTTGCCACCAATTTCCGACAGAATCGCCATGCCTTTTGGCTGTCGTGCTTCGAACAATTCAACAACACGAGGTAGACCGGACGTAATGTCTTTTCCGGCGATACCACCAGTGTGGAACGTTCTCATGGTGAGCTGTGTTCCAGGCTCACCAATCGATTGAGCAGCGATGATTCCGACAGCCTCACCCATCAGGGCAGGCACACCGGTAGCAAGTGATGCTCCGTAGCACTTCTGAGAAATTCCACGTTGAGTCGTGCTGGAAAGCGGTGAGAATACCCACGCTTCTTGCACGTTCGCCGCGGTAATAGCCGCTGCTATCGGACGAGTGACTAGGTCATTTCGATCAGCAATAACTTCGCCCGTTTCAGGGTTAACAATTGGTTCAGACAAGTATCGAGTCACAATACGGTCGGCAAGCGGTGCCTGAATGCCTTTCGGGTCATGACTAATCATGATGCCCTGCGCTCCCGGGTCATTTTCAGTCGTGATAATCACGTCCTGTGCAACGTCAGCGAGTCGTCGAGTTAGGTAACCCGAGTCAGCTGTTCGCAGAGCGGTGTCGGCAAGACCCTTTCGAGCTCCGTGAGTCGAAATGAAGTACTCAAGAACCGATAGACCTTCAGCAAAGCTGGAGCGAATCGGCATCTCAATAATTCTACCCTTAGGGTCTGACATCAATCCTCTCATGCCAGCCATCTGTTTGATCTGAGCGATGTTACCTTTCGCCCCAGAGTTGGCCATCGTAAAGATACCGCCGTAGTTAGGCAGAGTGTCTTCCACTGCTTTAGTCATCTTTTCCGAAACATCAGTCCAGATTTCTACAGATGCACGATATCGTTCTGGCTCTGTGATCAAACCTTCAAGGTACTGGTCTTCGAGCTTGGAGATTTTTGTGTCAGCAGCAGAAAGCAGTGACTGCTTCTGTGGCGGAATAACAATGTCCCTCATAGCGATCGTCGTACCAGACTGCGTCGCGAACTTGAATCCAAGTTCCTTGATCTGGTCGAGCATCTTCGCAGTTTCCTGGTTTCCGTGCTCATTCACAACTTCAGATACAAGCGCCTCTATGGCACTACGATCGAAGAGAATGTTGCGGAAATCCATGATGTCTGGAAGTGCACGGTTGAAGATGATTCGACCAACAGTCGTCTCTATCCACTCGCCGTTATCGTCACGAACCTTGATCAACTCTCGGAGCTTCACACGCTCGATATTGTGTGAAAAACGTGCGTCTTCAAAGTTTGCATAAGTCTTGTACTTAGCATTGCCGTCTTCATTGTGCTCAACTGGAGTCAAGGCTTCGCTGTCGAGGCCGGTCAGGTAGTACATACCAAGAACCATGTCGAGAGTCGGCGAAACGATCGGGAAACCCGAGCTTGGAGCAAGCATGTTGTTCGTCGAAAGCATAAGACGCTGTGCTTCGTTTACTGCTTCACGCGAAAGCGGTACGTGCACAGCCATCTGGTCACCATCGAAGTCCGCGTTGAACGCAGTACAAACGAGTGGGTGAATCTGAATAGCAGAACCATCGACTAATACCGGCTGGAAAGCCTGAATACCTAGTCGGTGAAGAGTAGGAGCACGGTTAAGCATTACCGGATGGTTCTGAATAACTTCTTCGAGAAGATCCCAGATTTCCGGACGAGCACGCTCAGTCATTCGCTTTGCGCTCTTAATGTTGTGGGCATAGCCCTTCACAACAAGTGCGTTCATAACGAACGGCTTGAAAAGTTCGAGAGCCATCTTCTTAGGAAGACCACACTCGTACATCTTCAACGTTGGTCCAGAAATAATGACCGAGCGTCCACTGTAGTCAACTCGCTTACCGAGAAGGTTCTGGCGGAATCGACCCTGCTTACCACGCAGCAAGTCGGTTAGAGACTTGAGCTTGTGGTTGTGGCTGCCCTGAATAGCGCGACCACGGCGACCGTTGTCGATAAGTGCGTCAACGGCTTCCTGTAGCATTCGCTTTTCGTTACGAATGATGATGTCTGGAGCCTGTAGATCGATGAGGTGCTTCAACCGGTTATTTCGGTTGATAACTCGTCGGTACAAGTCGTTCAGGTCGCTGGTAGCAAATCGCCCACCATCGAGCTGAACCATAGGGTGTAGTTCTGGCGGGAGTACCGGCAGAACCGTAAGAACCATCCACTCGGCTTTGTTTCCGCTCTTGCGGAAGGCTTCAACAACACGGAGTCGCTTGATTGCCTTCTTGCGGCGCTGGCCAGATGTGTTTCGAACCTGATCCTGAAGATCTACTCGAACTGCGTCGAGATCTGTGTTCTGCAGAATCTCCAAAACAGACTCAGCACCCATCGAAGCCTTGAATACTTGTCCGAACTTGTCGCGTAGCTCACGGAAGCGGGCTTCGGTCAGTAGATCCATTACTCGAATAGACTCAAGATCGTCGATCTTGTCCTGTACGTCGGACTCGACCATCGCCTTCTGTTCTTCGGTAATTTCAGCCAGCTTAGTAGAAGCAGCTTCTCCTTTAAAGCTAGCAATTTCGGATTGGTGAATTGCTATCTGTTCCGCAGCCTCTTTTTCAGCCTTAGTAGTCTGTGCCTTTGTGGGCTTTTTCTTAGGCTTGTCGGCGTTCGCGAATTCTTGAGCGATGCGTTCGGCTTCTATTCGTTGTTCGAACAGTGTCTGCATGGTCGAAGCCAGAGTTGACTCTACTTCGCTACCAGCAAGACTTTCCGTTAGATCTTCGCTAAGGCGGTTGACTTCTGCATCACGGTAAGCTTCCAGCTGCTCAATAGCGTTCTGGCGGGCCATGTTGTCGACTGAAGTGACTACGTATTGCGCAAAGTAGAGAACTCGTTCTAGATTTCGAGGAGAAAGGTCAAGAAGAAGACCAAGCCGAGAAGGCGTGCCCTTCGAGAACCAGATGTGAGCTACAGGCGCAGCAAGCTTGACGTGACCCATACGTTCACGGCGAACCTTGGAACGCGCAATTTCTACACCACAACGGTCGCAAATAACGCCTTTGTAGCGGATTTTCTTATACTTACCGCAATAGCATTCCCAGTCCTTAGTAGGACCGAAGATGCGCTCACAAAACAGGCCATCTTTTTCCGGCCGCAGCGTGCGGTAGTTAATCGTCTCTGGCTTGGTCACTTCTCCGTACGACCAAGCTCGAATCTGCTCTGGTGATGCCAGTGAGATTCTGATTGCGTTGAAATCGGCGCCCGACTGAGTCATATGTAGCCGTTTCCTTCACCTTCTCGAGGTTTCCCTCGTGGGCGGTTAACCCTATGTAGTAGAGCTGACTAGCTAAGTCAGCAAATTGAGTTATCCCTATGAGCATGATATGAAGCTCATAGGGACGATATTTGTTTTGTTAGTTCTCTTCGTCTTCAACACCAAGAATTTCATCATTGGTATCGTCTGACTCTTCAGAGGCGAGAGATTGAAGCGAGTTTTCAGTTGGCCGATCGGATTCGTCGTCACCGGACGAATCTTCAGCGTCAGAATATTCTTCATCGGAATCATCGTCTTCAACAATTGCGTCAACCAGCTCGTCACCTATCGACAATTCTTCAATGTCTAGAGCATCGAAAGGTTCATCGTTGAGATCATTCCAATCTAACGGTGCACCGAGCGTTGCCGACATTTCTTGAGCCTGAGTCTGAACCTGGGTGAATCGTTCGATGTCTTCGTTCAGAAGCTCGACCGATAGTCCAAGTCCCTGAAGTTCCTTCAGCAAAACGTGGAATGACTCAGGAACACCCGGCTGGATGACCTCTTCACCCTTCACGATCGCTTCATAAGTCTTAACGCGCCCGATCACATCGTCAGATTTGATCGTCAGCATCTCTTGCAGCGTGAAAGCTGCCGAGTACGCCTCCAGTGCCCAAACTTCCATTTCACCGAATCGCTGTCCACCGAACTGAGCTTTACCACCAAGCGGTTGCTGTGTGATGAGTGAGTAAGGTCCGGTTGAACGAGCATGAATCTTGTCTTGAACAAGGTGAATAAGCTTCAGCATGTAAACGTTACCGACAGTAATCGGTGCGTCGTACGGCAGACCCGTTCGACCGTCCATTAATACCTGCTTACCGAAAATAGGGGCAGAGAGATTTCGCTCTCGCGATACCTTCAATGACTCCTGCATGAGCTCTGAAGGCTTCAAGTGTTCAGTTTCGACTCCACCATTTTCTTTCATCCAAATTCGCAAGCAGGCATCGCGAGCCACACCTCTGTTCGACTGTGCATCACTCCAGAGTCGGTCACGGTCGAAACCGCGCTCCTCTAAGTACGCATCAACCTTGGCCCAGTCGATATCACTCGAATCCAACTCACGGTGATCCTTGGCATGCGACTCTGTAACGAACCAAGCACGTGCTAGCTGGTCTTCGATAACGCTCTCCTGTGCGCTGTCGAAGACCGGGGTTCGAGCGTGGAAGCCCAACGTGTTCGCGCCCCAACCCAAATGAGTTTCGAGCAGCTGCCCCAAGTTCATTCGAGAAGGAACACCAATCGGGTTCAGAATAATGTCGAGCGGAGTACCGTCTGCCAGGAACGGCATATCCTCCCTTGGAAGAATCTTCGAAACAACACCCTTGTTACCGTGCCGACCAGCCATCTTGTCACCCTGGTTGATCTTTCGTGTGTGGGCAACCCAAACACGAACGGTCTTAGTGACACCAGGCTGCATTTGATCGCCGTTTTCCTTGGTAAGGATACGTACATCGATAACCTTGCCGTGCTGACCGTGCGGAACTCGGAGGCTCGTGTCTTTTACGTCACGTGCCTTCTCACCGAAGATAGCCCGCAAGAGCTTTTCTTCAGCAGTTAGTTCGGTTTCACCCTTAGGAGTGATTTTTCCAACCAGAATGTCACCAGGTGTTACCCAAGCGCCAATTCGAACGATTCCCTCTTCGTCGAGGTCACGAAGACTCTCTTCACCGACGTTGGGAATGTCACGGGTAATTTCTTCAGGCCCAAGCTTCGTATCTCGAGCTTCAACCTCGTGTTTGTCGATGTGAATCGACGTGTATCGGTCGTCCTTTACGAGGTCTTCGTTAAGGATGATCGCATCTTCATAGTTATAACCATCGAAGGTCATGAAACCAATAAGAAGGTTCTGTCCCAGCGCCAGCTCACCGTTGTCCGTAGATGAACTGTCAGCAAGAGGAGAACCAGGAATTACCTTGTCGCCCTTGTGGACGATCGGGCGCTGGTTAATCGAGGTTCCCTGATTCGATCGACGGAACTTAGTCAGTGGGTACTCGGTAGTCTCACCGTCTTCACTGAGAATCTTTACGTAATCGCTAGTAGATTCCGAAACGACGCCGTCGGTTTCAGACATCACTACCTGACCGGAGTCGGTAGCAATTCGCCATTCCATGCCAGTACCAACGAGTGGTGCTTGTGGCTTGATTAGCGGCACCGCCTGACGTTGCATGTTCGACCCCATTAAGGCTCGGTTAGCGTCATCATGCTCAAGGAACGGAATCAACGATGTCGAGATACTAACGATCTGCATCGGCGATATGTCGAGATAGTTTACGTCGTCGGGATGAACGTATGTGTACGATTCACTACCGCCCTGCCGAACCTCAACGAGATCCGTCGTAATCTGACCCTTGGCGTCCATTGGCGTAGTTGCCTGCCCAATGGTGTTCACCTCTTCGTCGTCGGCCGACAGGTAATCACTGTCACCTTCCAAAGTCGTCACATACGCCTGAACTCTTACTTCGCGTGCAGGGAGAGCATTGACAACTTCACCGATAGGAATGGTGATCGCCTTACCAGCTTCTGTGACAACCTTGCCGGAGTCGTCGACGATGTCTTCAAGCGGAATTCGACCCTGAATGTCAGGGTTCTCACTCGACATCGACCGAAGAATCTTTCGGTACGGAGTCTCAATGAATCCGTAGTCGTTTAGCCGTGCATAACTTGAAAGCGAACCTAGAAGACCAATATTCGGGCCTTCTGGAGTTTCAATTGGGCAGATCCGACCGTAGTGAGATGCATGTACGTCACGTACATCGAATCCAGCACGCTCTCGTGAAAGTCCTCCAGGTCCAAGAGCCGATAGGCGGCGCTTATGAGTCAATTCGGCAAGCGGGTTGGTCTGGTCCATGAACTGCGAAAGCTGAGATCCACCAAAGAATTCACGAACTGCCGCAACAACTGGCCTGATGTTGATCAGAGCAGCAGGAGTTGTGGTCGACGGGTCCATCTGAGTGGTCATGCGTTCTTTTACAACGCGTTCCATTCGCAGAAGACCAACACGAAGTTGGTTCTGAATCAGCTCACCAACGGCTCGCACTCGTCGGTTACCCAGATGGTCGATGTCGTCATTCGAAGCTCGACCATTGTTGATGTTGATCATCCGTCGAACAAGCTCGACGATGTCGTTCTTAGTAAGAGTTCGAGTTGCCTCGTCAAGACTCAACCGGCGGTTGAGCTTGTAACGGCCTACACGACCGAGGTCGTATTTACGATCGTTGAAGAACAAGTTATCGATGAGCTCTCGTGCGTTTTCGACACTTGGCGGCTCGCCAGGGCGGAGCCGACGGTAGAACTCGAGAAGCGCTTCTTCTTGAGTAGACGCTGCGGTGTCCTTGGCAAGTGTGGCCTGCATAAAATTGTGAACAGGGTCATCATCGACGTCCGAGACAAGACCAAGGATTTCTTCGTCAGTTTCCCAGCCAAGTGCTCGGAGTAGCGTCGAAATTGGGGCTTTGCGCTTTCGATCGACTTTAACCGACAGCAAGTCCTTGTTGCTGGTCTCAAGCTCGACCCATGCCCCTCGGTAAGGAATAAGCTTGGCGCTACAAAGCTTGCGCCCCGTTGCGGGATCGGACTTGGTTGTGAAATACGCACCCGGCGATCGCACCAACTGTGATACGACAACACGTTCAGCACCGTTGATAACGAATGTACCGTTGCGAGTCATCATAGGTATATCGCCGAAGAACAACGTCTGCTCTTTGACTTCACCTGTCTCTTTAATAAGAAGTTGAACTGTGATGTAGAGCGGTGCAGAATACGTGATTTCACGCTTCCTGCATTCACGCTCAGTATTCTTTGGCTCACGAACCTCGTGACTGAGGAACTTGAGATCGAAGCGCCCACCCGAGAAATCCTCTACAGGAGTAATTTCTCCGAGAAGGTCTTTTAACCCCTCAGTCTTAAGCCATTCAAATGAATTGACTTGGACTTGAACCAGACTTGGAACGTCAACATTGTTTGCAATGCTGTTGAAGCCTTTGTAACCGGGCTGCTCTGATGGAGCCAACCGACGATCAGCGATGACCATGCACACACACTCCCACAATTAAGGGTGATGAAAGGTGGATTACACGCGTGTAAGGAAAAAAACCTCAAACGCGAAGAGACCGAAGTACGCGCAGGGCTACCGCACGTGCTTTCGGTGTTTTGGGGATTTAAAAAATATGAACCAGAACGAGACGAAAAGAGATGGACATTTCTCTGACAGCCTCGAATTTTAGCCGTACTCCATCCCAACTGTCAATGCAAGTATTAAGAGAGATTGTTGATTCGACACGCCTATTTAGCCGCATATTGCCAATAACTACCCGAAATTAAGCCTGCCCGCAGTTCGTAATTCATTAATCGGAACGGCGCGCTAATAGTAGAGATACGCTTCAGATACTTGACTAAAACATCTTAATTTAAAAAAATGTAACTTAACGGTCAGGAAAAATTAACTCTCGCTGCGAGAGACAGTTCGAATTTGGTGAACTGTGATGTTGAAGACCATCACAAAAGAAATTGCGCTAATTGCGGCTTGCTACCTAGCGTTCGCACTTGTGAAGAATCTAACCGATCCATCACCCGTGTTCAAGGCCGTTTCGAATGGCTGGAGCGTCCTCAGACTTGAAGATGCCCTCGCTATCCATTTCGAATCGCTCATACAGCAAGTTATCGGTCGCATTTCGCACAGTGCGGTAGTCGTTACAACGTACTTCTACGCTGCCGGTATGTGGGCTGGGCTAATCGCAACTGCAATATTTGTGTTCGCCAAAGATCGCAGCGCTTATATCGATCTCAGAAGAACGTTCGTTGTTTCGATGATCTTAGGCGCCATCGTATTTGCGGTGTTCCCCCTCGCACCACCTCGGTTCATGCCCGGACTTGGAATGACCGACACTGTGACATTGCTTGGCCTCGACCCCGCACCTCATTCAGATTCAACGATTAGCTACAACCGGTTCGCCGCTATGCCGAGCCTCCACTACGCTTGGGCGCTGCTTGTGATGATCGGTATGTTCAAGGCTGGCGGCACTTGGCTAAAAGTCAGCGGTGTTATCTACCAAGCCCTAATGTTCATTGCGATCATCGCAACTGCAAACCACTACGTTCTCGACGCTGTGGCCGGAGCGATCCTATTGGTGACCGCCATCTACATTAATCGATGGTGGAGCAACCACGAATATAAATTAGGCGGGTGGAAGACCAATCAAGTCAACCGTCTCCGGGAGCTCGAACAGGCATGGGGAAATCGGGTCGGCGGTATACAAGCACCCGATCTTCGGCAGCAGTTTTTCTCCGGATTCATTCTTAGGGGCGGGTACGCCGAACGATCGACTCTGTCGAAGATATCCAGTGCTCAATATCCGCTTCCAGTCGCGAACGTTCAGAAGTCATTCCGCCCCGAACTCAACAACCTGAGCCTCGTACTGAACTGACCCTTCGTTTTGACGCGCCTGAATTTCAGGCAGCCAATGACTTTTGATGTACGCCAGAACCTGCATCACTTGCTCGCCGGTCAGATCACCTCGGAATGCCGGCATCACAGTCGCTAACGGTGGCTTGTCGAGAATCCACTGGTGCAGCAGTCGATCAGGATGATGCCACGTGTGACCAGCGTCGCCGTGAACAGTAGCTGAACCTAGAACCACTGGGCCGTTTACCGGACCGTGACAAGCAGCGCAGTTATCGACATAAACGCTTTTTCCAGCCTCTATCCGAGCATCGGTGAGTTCGACCGGAAATTTCAGCGAAGATTCCGACTGCGGCTCTACCCGGGTGCCTATGTAATTATCTCCGCATGCGGAAACGAGCATCACTACGAACAGCAACGCTATAGCCACAACTGATCTCTGCATTTAATTTTTATCTTTCTCTCTCACTCAAAAAACGATTCTCAATAATATCATCACACCCAGCCCCCCCCGGTGGGGGTGTACTATACGTGTAATGACTCCATTTCAAGCAAATATTACGAAATCACGATGACTCACGACCACGCAAATCATGAACACGACCACACAGGGCACGAAGCTGCCAAAGCCGATACGCGAGACGACGCTATCAAACGGCTCAGCTACATCGAGGGCCATTTAGCCGGCGTAAAAAAAATGGTCGAGGAAGACCGCTACTGTGTCGATATTCTCCGTCAAACGTTCGCAGTACGGCGTGCGCTCCAAAAACTCGAATCTAAACTGATCGATGGTCACCTGCGTACATGTGTTGTCGATGGCGTGAAGCAAGGCAATGAAGAACAGGTACTCAGCGAATTAGTGGAGCTATACGAAATTGCAGACCGCTAACCCAAAACCACTCGCCACCCAAGAGGAAGTCGACGAAAACCTCGCATCGCTAACATTCAGCATCGGTGGAATGACCTGCGCCGCCTGTGTCCACCATGTAAGCAACGCACTACGTGAGCTTCCGGGTATCGTCGAAGCTCACGTGAGCCTCGGCACTGAAACAGCGACCGTCGAGTTCGCCCCAAACGCTGTCTCTAAACCAGATCTACGCGATGCGCTTTCAGGAGCCGGGTATTCGGTACGGGTGTTCGCAGACGAAGACACTTCGATATTTGCCGATGGCGATAAAAAAATCAGAGAGGTCGATCTAAAAATCACCCGCGACATGATGATCATCAGCTTGTTAGTTGCTTCAGTCATCATGATCTCGATGAACTACAAGTCGGTCGATTCACTCTCGAATCTTTCTCCAACAGCGGTCAACATCTTCTTCCTCGTGTTGGCGACACCGGTTCAATTCTGGGCGGGCGCCCGGTTCTACAAGGCGGCATTGGCGGCCGCTCGGCTGCGCACGTCGAACATGAACACGCTCGTCACCATCGGCACGTCGGCTGCTTACTTCTACAGTGTCGCAGCAACGATATTGCGACCCATGTTCGAAGATTCCCTAATCTTCTCTGGCGCTGCCGTCGGAGGATCGCATTCGACTGGAACGTACTTCGACGTATCAGCGTCGATAATCGGTCTCATACTACTAGGAAGATGGCTTGAAGCGAGAGCGCGTGGCAGGACATCCGATGCGATCAAGAAGTTGATTGGCTTGCAGCCCGCGACGGCGGTGATCATCAGAAACGGTGAACTGACTGAGATCGAAATTGCCGATGTTGCCTCCGGAGACACCATTGTTCTTCGACCGGGAGAGCGAGTGCCTGTCGATGGTGAAATAACCGAAGGAGCGACATCGGTAGATGAATCGATGCTCACAGGGGAAGCGGTTCCAGTAGAAAAACAGCAGGGCGAACATTTATACACCGGAACGGTGAACGGGATGGGCGCTGTCAAATTCACTGCATTATCGGTCGGACGCGACACCGTCTTGGCTAGAATCGTGCGCATGGTTCAACAAGCCCAGTCGTCACGTGCACCAATCGAGCACTTGGTCGACCAAGTAACCGCCCGATTCGTTCCTGCCGTGCTGGGCATCGCAATCGTCACCTTCGCAGTATGGTCGTTATTGGCACCTGAGCCAGCAATCGTCAACGCCTTATTGATGACTGTCGCCGTTCTAGTCATTGCTTGCCCTTGTGCGCTCGGTTTAGCGACACCTACCGCCATCATGGTCGGCATGGGTCGGGGTGCTTCGTCAGGCGCTCTAATACGAAACGCAGACGCACTTGAACGTGCTCACCGGATCGACACTGTCGTATTCGACAAAACGGGCACGCTTACCGAAGGAAAGCCTGTTGTTTCTAGCCTGAAAGCAATCGGGGTAAGCGAAGACAAACTGATAGAACTCGCATCTGCCGTGGAAGCTAGCTCAGAGCACCCGTTAGCCGGAGCTGTGCTTGCGGATGCCAAAGCTCGCGATCTCGTCATACCTGCCGCAATCGACGTCATAGCAGTTCCGGGGCGTGGCATTGTCGCCATAGTCGAAGGTGCAAAAATCACTGTAGGCAGTGCCGAGTTCGTAGCGACCGCTTCATCCGCAGATTACGATTTCACAGAGCACAGCTTTGCGATATCCGAACGCGGCGAAACGGTTCTAGGTGTCGCAAAAGACGGCGAGCCTATTGGGTTTATTGGCATATCCGACACGGTGAAGCTCGGAGCCAGCGAAGCAATTCGCCAACTCACGAGCCGCGGCATACGTGCGGTGATGCTGACTGGTGACAACCAGCGGACCGCCGATAAAGTAGCCCAGTCGATAGGCATCGACCATGTTGTCGCTGGCGTTCTTCCCGACGGCAAGGCGAACGTAATCACTGAACTTCAAAGCGAAGGCAGAGTTGTTGCGATGGTCGGCGACGGCATTAACGACGCACCAGCGCTGGCAACTGCCGATGTCGGCATCGCCATCGGATCGGGCACGGATATTGCGATTGAAGCTGCCGATGTAACCATCACTTCGGGTGACCCGGCAATCGTTGCAGAACTAATCGATCTTAGTCGCAGCACTATGCGAACGATCAAGCAGAATCTGTTCTGGGCGTTTTTCTACAACGTCCTACTCATACCAATCGCTGCTGGAGTTCTATATCCGGTTTTCAGCGACGGAACGGTTCCAGGGTTCCTGCAGCCGCTAATTGGTCAATCAGGATTCCTCAATCCAATCGTCGCCGCAGCCGCGATGGCATTCAGCTCGGTAACGGTCGTAACCAACTCGCTTCGGTTGGGTCGTGGAGGGCGCAGAAAACAATCAATCGCTAACTAACGCCGGTACTAATTTCAAGTAAACGAACTAGGAGACACGAACAAATGAAAATTCCATTCCTAAACAGCGGAAAATCCGAACAGGCGATCGACCCTGTGTGCCGCATGAGCGTCGATACCGGAAATCCAGTCGGTGGAGCTTCCACTCACGCCGGGCAGGTCTACTACTTCTGTGGCCCTGGCTGTAGAGTGGCGTTCGAAAAAGACCCCGAAGGCTATCTTTCGGGCGAAAAATCTATCGAGATGTAATATCGATGATCGATTTCATTGTTTTTGATACATCCAATGAGTACTATCCAGCATCACATTAATAGCCTTCGAAAAACAATTTAGAACGTTCACTCGTGCGCGGCGTTGGCCGTGGCACGGGATGAAATCAGGAACAGGAATGCCCAATACCGAACAGCCGCCGGCCGATGGCGTAGCGATCGTCTACACCCACCCGACTTGTGGTTATTGTGATCTGCTCAAGGAAGACCTTGTGAAGGACGATATCGCCTACCGAGAGATCGACGTTTCGAAAGAGCCAGAGAAGTGGGTGGAAGTCGAACGACTCTCCGGCGGTGACAAAATAACGCCAGTCATGGTCACCGCGTCTGGCGAAGTCGAAATCGGCTACAAGGGCATCGGGTGCAACTATGGATAATCATGCCTAATACGGGTAGATTTACTTCTTAATTAGCCATTTTGAGTAGAAATGGATGTAATTAAAACGTCAGCTAGCTAAAACGAAGTGTTGACTGACCTTAGGTATCAGCCTTACTCTCAATACAAGCGACTTGAAAGATTAGAATCAAAAGTCGCTTCCACGGTCCCGTGGTGTAGTGGTCTAACACGCCTCCCTGTCAAGGAGGAGATCGTCAGTTCAAATCTGATCGGGATCGCCATCTAAGCGAATTAGAAAAGCCCTCGGCATATTGCCGGGGGCTTTTTGTTTTTTGCGGTAAGCAGATATTTAAGGAAGCGGTTCGGAAATACCAATGCTGCGATACCCAAAAAGCGTTTTAAACCCGAGTACATTAACCCGAACAGACTCGGATATTCGTTCTTGAAGGTAGAATACGAACGCATCGGGGCGTGTACGGTACCGGAACTTGGGTATGGTTACCACAGGGTGAAACTATGCAACACCATTCGACTGATGAAGGTGACATGGTGCGCATATTCATCACTGATGGCGCACTAGAAATCCACTATAACGACGAAAAGTAACCCTCACATTTCTGAGGCCTTGTACAGGACGATCCACGTAACCCGTAAGTAGAACACTCATGACGACTAAACGCATTTTCAAAGCAAAACGAGTGGCGAATACCGATGTTTCAAGCTGGCTTTATGACCACGCGGTAATCGTCGAAGACGGCATAATTACGTCAGTTGAACCCGCTGCCAACGTAGCGTCATCTGGCGATAGCTATGAAGTTCATGACCTCGGCGACGTTTCGCTGTTGCCAGGCTTAGTCGACGCTCACTCACACATGCACTGCAGTGCGACTCACGATGCCCAGGCTTTGGCGATGAGCGAAAACGATCAGCAGCTAACGATCCGTGCGACAAACAACATGCGTAAGGCAGTACTAGCTGGAACCACGACGATTCGGGATTTGGGATCACGTAACGAGGTCGCCTTCACAGTTCGTCAGATGATAGAAGATGGCCATGTGCCAGGACCTCGTCTTCTGCTCGCCGGCACACCAATAACGATCACTGCCGGGCACTGTTGGTTCTTTGGAACCGAAGCCGATACTGAAGCGGAGGTTCGAACTGCGATACGAACTCAAGTGAAGCTAGGCGCCAATGTAATTAAGGTTATGGCAACCGGCGGAATGTTCACACCGACAGCGAATCCTAGAACCCCGCAGTATTCAGTAGAAGTTCTGAAGGCGGCAGTTGAAGAAGCTCACCGTATGAACGTGCCAATTGTTACCCACACACTTTCGGCTCAAGGTGTTCGAAACGTTGTCGAAGCGGGAGTTGATCAACTCATTCATGCTCGTTGGTACCACTCCGATCCCAACGAAGGACTCGACTACACCCCCGATACCGTCAAGCAGATGGTTGATCAGGGCCAGTGGGTCGACCCTACGATTGGGCATCACTTACTTGGCATCGAAGCGAAAGCACGCGGCGAGATTGGGCCAATGGATCCTCATTGGGCCGTTTCGTACAAGATCGTTCCTGAAGAGGAGCACGTCGACACGCTGAACAAGATGCACGACGCAGGAGTCAGATTTACTACTGGTCTCGATATGGGAATGACATACGGCACTCACGATCGATCTGCCGCGAACGCTTGGGCATTAGTTGAAACGCTAGGCTGGGCGAACTGGAAGGCGATCAACGCTTCGACTGCAGGCACAGCGGAAGCGCTGGGGCTCGTTAAACAAATCGGCAGCCTTCAAACGGGTATGTTGGCAGATATGGCTGCCTTTGCTGGTGACCCTGCGCAAAATATCCGTGACTTGGACCAAGCCTCGACCGTAGTAAAGTCGGGTCAAATATTGAAGTTAAATAACAAAGTGTTAGCTTGATGGCATAACTCGATTAAATAATAAAGTCATGGAATATCTAAGACTCGAATCGTTAGATTAGGCCAAGGCTCCTAGTTATAACTACCTGCCCAGTGATTTCTTACCGGCTTCGATGACCTCAACTATGGAGTCGACATCGAATACGCAACCGCCCCAAGTTCCACCTGATGCTGACTGCAATGCAGCCCAAAGGCGTGTATCGTCTGGCAGTTGAGGGTGTGGAGCCAAATCACTGGGTTCACTACGCGTTTCGAGTTCAATCGTACCCCAATCGGATCCTTTGATTTCGTCATTAATACCGACCAAATTCAAAGAACCTGAAAGGTTTTTACGATCGACGTTAATCTCAATCATGTCACCATCTTGGACCCGACCAATGGGGCCTCCTGCGAGTGCCTCTGGGCCAACGTGACCGATACATGCTCCAGTCGATACACCGGAGAATCTTGCGTCGGTAATCAGTGCCACTTGCTTGCCGTATGAAAGGTGTTTTAAAGCGGCGGTGAGTTGATATACCTCTTCCATTCCGGTGCCAAGCGGACCACCACAAGTTACGACCATAATGTCGCCAGCTTTGATCTTGTGGTCATCATCACGCGATTTGATGGCAGCCATCGCAGATCGCTCAGAACGGAATACTCGAGCAGGTCCTAATTTTCGATAAACATTGTCATCATCAACCACAGATGGGTCAATCGCAGTGCTCTTAATTACGGATCCCTCAGGAGCAATGTTGCCCATCGGGAACGTTACCGTGCTTGAGAGATTTTTCGAACTCGCACCTTCTGGAGACATGATTACATTGTCAGGGTCAACTCCATCGACTTCCGTTAGGTACTTGCGAACGTCGTGCCGACGTTCTGAGTCCACCCACCAGTTCAGGTTTTCATCGAGAGTCTGGCCAGTTGCGGTCATAACACTGGTGTCTATCAATCCCAGCTTACGTAGGTGAAGCATTACTTCCGGAACACCACCAGCTGCATAAAGCTGTGTGGTCGGGTGTCCAACAGGTCCATTTGGAAGAACGTCGACCAAACGAGGAACATTCAAGTTCACTCTGTTCCAGTCATCGACCGTCATACGTCGTCGACCTGCTGCGTGTGCAATCGCAGGCATATGCAACAGCAAGTTGGTTGAACCACCGCAAGCAGCGTGAACCGCCATAGCGTTCTCGAACGCAGCATCTGTCAAAATATCCTGCGAAGTCATTCCGCTACGTTCCATCATCACAAGTGCGCGTGCTGAACGGGTTGCAATATCATGCCATGCAGGTGTACCACTTGGAGACAGAGCAGAGTGAGTAATTGATAGCCCCAGCGCCTCTGAAACAACCTGAGACGTGCCAGCTGTGCCTAAGAACTGACAGCCACCACCTGGCGATGCACATGAACGACATCCGACGTCTTGTGCATATTCGAGCGTGACTTCACCTTGAGCAAATCGTGCACCAATCGACTGGATTTGACCGGTGTCTTCACCAATATGAGGCTTGAGAGTAGTTCCACCTGGCACGACAACCGCTGGCTGTTGATGCAATCCGGCAACAGCCATCATCATAGCCGGGAGCCCTTTGTCACAAGATGCGATTCCTAACACTCCACGAACGGTCGGAAGTGATCGTGCAATACGCCTGAACACCTGGGCGCCATCATTGCGATATGGCAGTGAGTCGAGCATTCCAGTCGTGCCTTGAGTTCGACCATCACATGGGTCAGAACAGAAGGCTGCGAATGGTACAGACTTTAGTTTTTTGAACTCTCTGGCGGCAGTTTTGACCATATCCACAAGTTCGAAATGGCCTGTGTGAAGGCCCAAAGCAATTGGAGAGCCGTCCTCTTCTTTCACGCCACCAACTGTAGAAAGAATGATGAACTGCTTACGCATGAGCTCAGACGGGTTCCATCCCATGCCAGCGTTCTGGGTCATCCCGAAGTGGTTGCCACTGGGCTCTTCGATCAGGAACTCGGCAGTAAACGGAACCGTACCTTTAGGTCCATCAGCGTGAGTTTGAATTTCACGTGTCGAAGGGTCGGCACCAGTGCCAAGTACATCAGCAATGGAAACTTCTGCTGTGTCGTTGTTTGGGTTGACACGTGAGGTCATTAACTTTTCCTGTCGATATTTTGTTGATAAGGGCGTTCAATCGGCATGCAATCTAGATCAAACCGGTCGATAAATCATAAATGAAACGAACTCTTGGGAGAATAATACCGCTAACTGCAACGGTTTTTGGCAGATCCGTGCTCAAGAGCTCAATTAAGTATCAAAACGGATACACGGTCGATGTCGGTCCGGACGGATCAATTGACGTTTCATCACGCCACTAACCCAGATCAGTCCAGTGTTTCTTCTCATTGATCATAAAAGAGCGGTCTTAGTCAAACCGAGACGCTGGTGTTATTTACGGCTACAATTTGCCCCACTTTAACTAAAACTCACCAAGTACAAATCTCTTTCCATGAAAATCACCGACATCAAAACTCACGTTGTCATGCCAATTCCGGGTTTAGCATGGCTCTTTGTCGAAGTTGAAACCGACGAAGGCGTGTCTGGCCTAGGCGAATGCACCGATTACGCAGTAAACAGCCATTTAGTCCGCGGAATCGAAGCGATCAAGCCGCTTGTTGTGGGTTCTGATCCCAAGAACATAGAGGAAATCTGGCAGCGCATCTTCCACGTAAATTCCGATCTCAACGGTCGGGGCTATATTTCTCACTTAATCAGCGCGATCGATATCGCACTTTGGGACATCAAAGGTAAAGTGCTTGGTGTACCTGTTTATGATCTTCTCGGTGGCGCAGTTAGGGAGAGCGTGCCGCTCTACACACACGTTCGTGACATCAGTGCCGGTCAAGGCATCGAAACGATGCAAGAAGAAGCACGTCTCACTATGGCTGCCGGCTATCAGGCGATTAAAACTGATCCATTCCCTAACCGCCGCACGATGGGCGAAACCTTCTATGGCGCAAACATGGTGGAACGCATGGAGCCTAAGGCGATCGCGGAGGCAGTCGAGTGGATGGAAGCACTTCGAGAAACCGTTGGGCCCGACTACGAGATTCTTGTCGATGCACACGCTCGAATGGACGTTGCTTCCGCTATCAAAGCAGCCAACGCCATTGAACATATCGACCTCGTTTGGTTTGAAGAGCCAACTCACGTCGAAAACCACAACGCACTTCGCCAGATTCGTGAGAACACGAACGTTCCGCTATGTGTTGGCGAACGACACTTCACTCGCTGGGACTACGACGAAATCCTCCGTGATCGCTTAGTAGATTTCATCATGCCCGATATCGCTTGGTGCGGCGGCATCAGCGAAATTCGTCGGATAGCGTCGATGGCTGAGATTCAGTACATCAATGTCAGCCCGCACGATGCACTTGGACCTGTGGCAATTGCCGCATCGTTCCAAGCTTCTATCGCAATTCCAAACCTCTATCGTGAAGAGTGCCTACATACGTGGTTCGAGACCTTCGAAAAGATCATCACTCCGATGTTTGATGTTCGGGACGGTTCAATATTTCCTAACGGTCGCCCTGGTCTAGGTATCGAACTAATTCCAGAGGCTTTGGAAGAGTTCGCCGTAGATGTGGATTCGCCTGAGGCCCAGCCCGGCTGGTGGAACAATGAGAACAAAGCTACCGGAGCCTGGGCCACATCTGACCGTAAGTAATACCAGTCGAACATAATGAACAAAATATGGTGGTAAAGGTCAGGATATGCAAAATGGTCTCAAAACCTCGTAGACCATTTCCTAGCAAATCCCGGGTAATCGCTGTGCTTGAACCATCTTTTTGTGAACAGGTGCGCTGAAAGGTTCAAGAAACCACTCGGGTTAAGTAGACATGTTTCAGCAGCGTAAGAGTTCTGAATCATCTCATCCTGGCAATTAAGATGTCCGAAATATATGTGGACACGGTCAGGCGCCGAGTGATGATTGGCATTCAGACGATGACAGCGGTCGTCAGGAGGAGTGTCTCCTGATGAGCGATGCATCGGTGCCGAACAACCACGCCACTTCTTTCACGACGATTTCACATAGTATGGCGCTAGCTGCATATATACTTCCGACAATTTTACTGTTGGTATGGACGATTCAGTTCGATTCAGCACGCAAATAAACGATCGGAGAATGATGTGGTTGATCAGAAACAGAAAAAGTTTTTACTTTCCGAGAATGACATTCCGAAGCAGTGGTACAACGTCTCGGCTGACCTACCTACGCCTTTATCCCCTCCGCTGCACCCGGGAACACTTGAACCTGCCGGACCTGCTGACCTAGCGCCACTCTTCCCGACTGAGCTGATTATGCAGGAAGTCAGTCAGGATCGATGGATCGACATTCCAGATCCTGTACGAGAAATGTACCGAATGTGGCGACCAACTCCGCTAATTCGAGCAACAGGACTCGAAAAGGCTCTGGGCACACCAGCAAAAATTTTCTATAAGTACGAAGGCGTAAGCGCCGTTGGTAGCCACAAGCCCAACACGGCAATTCCACAGGCTTACTACAATAAGATCGCAGGCACGAAGCGAATCGTTACCGAAACTGGCGCAGGCCAGTGGGGCAGCGCTCTTTCATACGCATGTCAGCAGTTCGGAATCGAAGCGAAGGTCTACATGGTGAAGGCTAGCTTTAATCAGAAGCCTTACCGCAAATCGATGATGCAGACATTTGGCGGCACCGTAACCGCCAGCCCTAGTGAAGAAACCGAAGCCGGACGATCCATTCTGGAAGGAGATCCAAATTCACCAGGATCACTCGGAATCGCAATCTCTGAAGCCGTCGAAATCGCTGCGCAGAACGACGACACCAAATATTCGTTGGGCTCTGTGCTCAATCATGTCCTGATG
>Ga0233439_10001136_pt1 | contig 35511 bp, 38 predicted proteins | sample SI_123_September_6_FD_182713 | JGI IMG/M metagenome (GOLD analysis project Ga0233439, IMG submission 182713) | Seawater microbial communities from Saanich Inlet, British Columbia, Canada - SI_123_September2016_100_MG | ecosystem: Environmental > Aquatic > Marine > Inlet | place: Canada: British... | reverse complement strand
ACTTAATTTTTTTTTTAAAAAATTGAAATTTATTTTTTTCCATTTTCAAAAAAAAATATTTTTTTTTTTCATAATTTTTTTTTTTTAGTGACTTTGCCTGAAACTCCTGTAATTGCCAAAAAAAATAGGCAAAATGTGCTTACCATAACATTTTTTCGTATTTTTTTTGTAAAAAACCGGCATTTTTTAGTTACCATTGTTTCCTGCCGAAAATGCCGAAAATGTCGAAAATATATTATATATTATTATTATGGTTATAAAAATATATAATTAATTGGCATTTTTTACTGCATAATTGAAAATGGTAACAAATGGTAACTCGCTTTTTTTCACACCAAGTTATCATAACACGCTAAAAATCGAATGCAATATTCTGACTGCATAAATACTATTTTTCATTTTCCTTCATTTCCCCAAGACAACTACACAGATATTTACAGAGGATATACTCATTCTAATATTATATGTTGATTTTTATATTATTTTATTAGTATGCAACACATAACCAATGTAAATTTGAAATTATAATAGATAATATATATTTATAATTAGTAGTAGATAAAAAAAAACAAAAAAACGTGTAAAAACTTCATGCTGTTTTTCAAAAATGGACATTTATTTTTGTCCATTTTCAAAAAAAAATATTTTTTTTTTTCAGAAATTTTGTTTTTTAGAGGCTTTGCCTGAAACTCCTGTAATTGCCCAAAAAAATAGGCAAAATGTGCTTACCATAACATTTTTTCATTTTTTTTAGTAAAAAACCGGCATTTTTTAGTTACCATTATTTCCTGCCGAAAAATGCCAATTTCGATATATTGTTATTTCTGGGTATTGTAGTGGTCATAAAAATCCCAAAAAAACCGGCATTTTTTACTGCATAACGAAAAAAGGTAAAAATGGTAACTCGATATTTTTCGCATTGAGTTATCGTAACACACTAAAAATCGAATGCAGTTTTTTGGCTGCAGAGTTACCATTTTTCAGGGGTCCTCCAGAAAAATGTCCAAAATGGATTTTTGGATTGTTGGATTTTGAAGAAAAGTGAAATTTGAAAAACTATAAGAATGAGTATTCTATATATATTAGTTTAATCGCTATTATGGTATCAACAAACCATTTCATACAAACATATAATAAAATTCGAATTTGTATGAAAAAGTACAAGAAATTATGAGAAATATAATAAAGAAAAACAGTTTAGGCATTTTTATTGTTATCATTTTATAGATAAAAATGGTAATTAAAAAATGCCTAAAAAGCGTCGATGTTTTTTTATGTGAAAGTTGTAACTTTAACTGCAGCAAAAAAAGTAATTTCGATGCTCATTTAAACACAGCAAAACACAAAATGATAACAAATGATAACAAAAAAAATGCAAAAGAAAATGAAAAAAAATTTAGATGTGTAAATTGTGATAAAGGTTACAAACACGCATCCGGGTTATCGCGGCATATGAAAGCTTGTAACATTATCAATATTGAACCAGTAAAAACGGATGAAGTGGTGTCAGAATTAATTAAACAAAACCACGAGTTTAAAGTTTTGATCGTAGAACAACAAAAAGAGAATCATACGTTACATCAAAAGATTTTAGAAGTAGCAAAAGAAGGAAAGACAATTCACAATAGTCAAACAAATAATCAGATAAATAATTTTAATTTGAGCGTCTTTTTGAACGAAGAATGTAAAAATGCGGTAAATTTGATTGATTTTATAAGTTCATTGAGATTATCATTAAAAGATGTGGAATCAATGGGAAAATTAGGTTATGTAGAAGGAATGGGGAACATATTAGTAAAAGCATTAAATGATTTAGATGTAAATGAAAGACCAATACATTGCACAGATATCAAACGTGAAACAGTATATGTAAAAGATAAAGACAAATGGGAACTGGACAGCCACAATAAAATAAAATTAAAACATTCATTGTTTAAATTAGAAGAGAGAAATTTAGAAATGTTGCCGATATGGCAAGAAGAAAATCCCGACTTCAATAAAATGGATACGAAGGAGAATAGTGATTATATTAATATATCATTAAATTCTCTTGGTTCCGAAAATGAATTAGAAAAAGAGAAGCAAACAAATAAAATTATCAAGAATGTCTTAAAAGGAGTCACTATTGATAAGGGTACAGATAAAATAGTAAAATAAACAAATTAAATAGAAGAAGATGTAGATTGTGGCAATGGTGTAGTGCCCTCGATCTGTGTAATAGTTTCTTGTTCTTGTTCTTCTTCATCGTCAATATTGTTGTCTTTTTCAATGCGAATTTCTTGTGTAGATGTGGATTGTTCTGATTGTTTATTTAATTCAGTCTGGTTGATGGTTTTGGTTTTAATAAGTTGGGTATTTGATTGTTGAATAAAATATAATAAGTAATGTTTAGTATTAGCTAATGCATTCATAGCAGTGATATAGGTAATACTACTACAGACGCAGGGGGTATCGTCGTCGTGAATAAATTGCATCGAATACCACCAATTCGGAGGAATATAGAGTATATTGCCAGGATATATATCGAATTCTAACAGTTGTATCTTATCTAGAACCTGCGCATATTTCTTTTGTATATCCCAAAGATTAATGGGAGAATAAAACGAATAGTTGTCGTAGTCCTTTATTTCATCAAGAAACTGCTTATATTTGGGTGGAATAAGTTTAACTCTTAATTTCCCAGAATGGACAATAAAGTAATTACGATGATAAGTATGATATCTGAGGGGGGTCTTGCATTTATCCGTGGCAATATGTATATCATATTTTGTTTTAATTGTAAATGGTGGTTTTAGATATTGATCGTTCTTTTCGTATAAGTTTTGTAAATTAGATTCGTAGATAAATAAGTCATTGTTTTCAGTATAATAATCGTTTTTTGATTCATTATTAAGTAAAACACAAGCACTGGAACATTCTAAAATAAGCTGCTCTTGATTATTATCAGTAATTAAAATGTTTTCTTTGATATTTTCAAGAGTTTCATTTGTCAATACTTGAAAAAATTCTTCGTTTATATGTTTGTATTGAAAAACAATCGGTTGTTTAATATTACACGTTTCGTTTAGTTCAGTCGGCGTGGAGAAATCCATTTCATATAATTCTAAATCATTACTTGTTTTAAATTGATCAATTAAGTGTAAATAAATAAAAAAAATAACAATAAATATAAGAATAGACAATAGAGAACCCATTATGATATATATATACATTTCATAATGTGTTTATTACTTTAACGAATCAAACAGTTGTTTAATTTTAAAATCACTGTCGTTTTTGCTAATGATATCGATCTTTTCAATGATGCCCGGAGCAATGATAGGTTTAATTAGCGTGCTAATTTGTTCTAACATATTAGGGGGGTTATATAGAATGAGTCGTTCGAGAACTTGCTCAAGGTCAAACTGACGTTTTTTGCCTATTGCAATAAATAGATCATATAATCCTGTATACCGTTGATGCGATGATACGGTATATCCCTGCCAATTAATATGTAAATAAATACAATTATGACTTTTAAAAATATCAAAACATAAATCAATAAAAAAATTTACAACGGTATCGAAAATCTCCGGATAGGCAAATGTTTTAAAAGTAGGATAATGAAAGAATATATGATTTGATCCAGAAATGCTAAAGATGGTATTTTTAAGTAATTCTAATATATCAAGATTTGTCGTCACTGTTTGTGCACAATCATATTTTTGTCTTTTTTTGAAAATAGAGTTCTTTTTATTTTCATTATAATAAGAAGTCTGTAACTCTTTTATTTTATCTTGTAGGTTGTTTTCGTCCATATAAATAATTAATCGTATATTTATTTATATATTTTTACTAATTTATTCTAATAAGCGTTTTCTATATTCTCATCTATTGATTCTATATTCTCATCTATTGATTCTATATTCTCATCTATTGATTCTATATTCAAATTGGATTCCTTTGTTTTATCAATATCACTAAAAATATTAACTCGTTCGTCATAGAGAGTCTTGTTTACATCCATTGTAAATGTTTGCAATTTGAGAACAGTTTCTTTTAATTCACCAATTTCTTGTGCAATTAAATTAAATCTATCTTCGTATTCAGATATAATCTCAGAACTCATATTTGTAGAGGAAGATGTATGTATTCCTTTTTCCAGATTTACAATTCGCTCGTTCACAAGTTTAAATGCGTCATTAATAGATAAATTAGAGGGAGTAATAGCAGAAGAAGTAGGAGAATATGCTGTAGATGTATTAGTAGTAAGGTCAGAATACTTTGGTACTTCCGCGCTTTTTACCCGTCTTCGAATCGCGGCAGCATTTCCTTGACTCATTAAGTATATAAATATGCATTTTTTATATATTTTTATAACTTAATATTAATATAGTTTCTTATATTTTTCAAAAATATGTGGTTTCGATGGTTGAACTAACACCACATACAACGTTGCTGTTCAGCTGAACAGGGAACGCAAATAGTTGGTGCTAAATATAGATAGCCAAATGGGTTGCAAATGTGGTCTGGATTCGAATAACCGCTGACTTTTTTTTGCTTACATACTTTACAATGATACCGTGCTGGACTAAGAGCGGTTTCTTTTTCGTAGATTTTGTGTTTAGAACAAATAATATCGTGAGGTTTCATTATCTATGTCTATACAAGAAAGAGAAAAAAACAATCAATTTTTATTAGGCTTTCATTTCCATTTTAATCGCTTTGTGAAAAGTATATTGTTGTGTAAATTCAAAACAGGTTAGATCATAGTCTTCGATATTTTCTTTTTTTTCATTCATCAGTATTTTTGGAAATTCAAATGGTGTTCTTTGAATTTGTTCTTTAAGTGCGTCAATATGTTCTTCATAAATGTGTGCATTTCCCAAAAAATAAACAAAATCTTTGGGGATTAAATCACAGTGCTTAGCAAGAATATGTGTTAGAAACGAGTATGATGCAATATTAAAAGGAACCCCCAGACCAACATCGCCGCTTCTTTGGTATAGACTGCACGATAAATATTTATTTTCTGATACATAAAACTGCATGAGAACGTGACAAGGAGGCAGGGCCATTTCTTTAATTTGACAAGGATTCCAAGCCGAAATGAGAAGTCGTCTTGATTTTCTACCTTCTTCTGATTTAAGATTGTTAATAAGTTCTTTTAGTTGATCAATACCCTTATTTGTGTAATCCGCGTGGCAATCCGTATACTCTGCGTTGAAATGTCTCCATTGGTGTCCATAAATGGGACCGAGATCATCTTCTTCATATGGCAAATTTTGCTGTTCCAGAAACTGTTTAGAACCATTGTCGTTCCAAATATTCACATTTACGTCTTTTAGAAGTTGGTTATTGGTGTGTCCTTTAATAAACCATTGAAGTTCTTTAAAACAAGTTTTCCACGCGACTTTTTTAGTGGTTAAAATAGGAATAGTTCCGTCATTTAGAGAAAAACGCATCATATTTCCAAATATAGATTTAGTCATTCCGTTTCTTGAAGGGAAGTCGACCCCATTTTGTAAAATGTTCTCAATGAGATGTAAATATTGATATTCTTCGTGATTTGACATTTATCTATATATATTTTCTGTCATTTCTATATATAGTTTATGGAACAACATTTACAAGAAGGAGGAGAACCTACCAAATTATCATTTATAAATCATGTGTTTTCAACAAATGACGAAAGTAAAGCCGAAGTATTCAATGCAGTTCAATACGGATTAATCGGAGTAGTTCCGATTGTATTATTAAACAAATTTATTCAAAAATTTATTCCCGACGCCGATCCTGAAAAGAGTGCTTTAGAGCTGGTGATCGAAGTTCTTATTCAGCTGATTATAATGTTGGGGGGTATTATTTTGGTTCATAGAATGATTACTTACATTCCAAGTTATAGCGGATTTAAATATGATACCTTGAATATTACCAATGTAATTTTAGCATTTTTGGTAATTGTGCTGAGTTTACAAACAAAGATTGGGTTGAAAGTAAATATGTTAGCTGAGAAAGTAATGGAGTTATATAATGGAAAGCCAGTAGAAGAGAATATGGATAACATGAAAGCCAAAAATAGAGGAGCTACAAAACATAATGCGAGTCAAGCGGATCATTTAGACGATCCTAATATGCAACAAGGCTCTTTTCCTCCCGCCCCCGTCGCAACTGTAAATAAACCCCAGATGGATACTTTTGGTAATAGTGCAATGCAGAATGCATTGGCACAAGAAAGTTTTGGTCCAATGGCGGCAAACGCAGTTGTCGGTGGTTCATTTGGCGCTTTTTAAATGGGTCGGTAAGTAAAAATATTTTTATATTTTATAATGCAAATTAAAAATAAAACAAAAAGTAATAAAACGATAAAATATAAAAACTCACATAGGACGAAAAAGCAGAAAGGTAGAGGTCCAGCATTTAGCACAAATCGTTCAATCAATGAAGAAGCCCTAACTGTTCTCCCAAGTCATACACCGTATTATTACGACTATAATCGTCCAAATGTAACTATTCCGAGAGAATTGTCTCGTTCTTATTTATCGCCAATACAACCAGTAACCTCTTATAAAACAATACCATTCACGCAATCACACTACTCTGATTCAGAATTGGCATTAATTAAACCCATAAATTCTTATGAAATGTTAAGGCAAATGCAACGCAATAATATGACCCCAACAAGTCGTAAACTTAAATCAAAACATACCCAAGGCCGTGTGTATAGAAAGCCGTTATTTGCAAATAAAGAAAAGCATATAGGCGTGATCGATCAAGGATATAACATATTTAACCCAGAAACAGATATGTTACCATTGACAAAATATAGTTGGGAAGTAAAAGACGACGACCACAGTAATAAACTACACGAAATGGAAGAGGCCAGACCTGAAGGGATTGGTCGCCATATGGCTTATTTGGATACAGAAGGAAATAATCCGCCTTCGTTTGGTGGAAAGAAAAATAAGAAAAATAAGAAAGTGAAGAAGACCTTAAAAAAGAAAATGAAGATGAGCGTAAAGAAATAAATATGTGTAGTAGAATTACACATATTTGATTAGTTGTTATTCGTTGACATAATATCGATGGAGTTAACAATATTCATTTGAGCAATCGATTTTTTAAGAGATTGTTCTTTGTCAATATTTTGAAATAAATAGTCAGTATTCGGACTTTCTTCGTTTTTTTTAATCTGTTTATAAATAGTAGAAATATTTTGCAATACAATTTCAATTTTATCTTTCTCCTTGGTAAGTGGTATTTCCTTATCGACATTGTCAATAATAAGAGAGACTGCAAAATAAAGTAAATATCTTCTTTTTTTGGGGGTTGCTTCTGTAAATTTAATACAGAAAGTATGTAATAATGCCATTAATAATTTGAGAATAAAACTATCTTGTTTTCCAACTTGTATAATGGCATCCCAAAGAAGCCAAATAGGCTCATTCATAAATTTGGATTGGACAGGGTGGTTTCTGGTTTGCATAGTACATTTGTTTTTTTGTTTTTTACATAAAATAGAGAATTCAATAAACCATTCAATCCAGTAGCATGCCTCTCTTGTATTTTTGCTGTCATTAGATAGATGAAACATAAATTCATTGATAGGAATATATAATTCGCGAGCATCGTCTTCCATAAAGATATCTTTTGCATATTCATTACTTTTTGCTTTTAATTTTTCTCCAAAGGAAATTAGATTGAAATGTTGGGTTTGTCCAAGTTTAATTAATTCAAAAGCTGGTTTTTTGTTTGAATAACAAAGAATACAAACAATTTCAGCAAATAGTTTTCTTATATTTAAATCATTACGTAATTCAATTTCGTTTATAAATTCGCCACCATTGCTAATTTTTTTAAACTGGTCATATCGATTATTAATATAAATGGAAATACGTGGGTTACCTAAATGTATGTGTTTACTAATAATAAGAATGATAATTTCCCATAACTCACCATAATGTCCTGCACAAATTAGTTCCGCACTCCAGTAACAAGATTCTTCTACTTTTTCATTAATAATACTCTTGGTTAATTGTGATTTAACTTCTGCTTTCTTATGTTTTGAAAAAGAATATCCTTGAAATTCGCTGGGTTTTCGTATATCATTAATTGTATCATATTTATTCATAAATAAATTATATATAAAGTGATTTATAAATATAGGTATAATTAAACTAATGGTGTATAAAATTCGTTTTTTTACAAGTTTTGGGGATGCAACGAAGATAGGCCCAACATTAGATCGTATATATGAAACCGCATATATGGATAATTACGGAGAAGGAAAAGAGATTCAAGTAACAAATGGAGATGATTATACTCATGTATTTATATTGAATACAGCTATGCCACAATTAAAACCGAATTTTCCCAAAGAAAATGTGGTGGGCTTGGCATTTGAACCGATCGTATTTTTAGGGTTATCTGATAAATTTGTAAAATATGCAGTGGAAAACATAGGGAAATATTATATAGGGGATAAATATAATTTACCGGATGTATTTGTAGAGAATTTTTCTTATATGTGGCATTGCACTCCGTGTAGAGAGATTCCAGTAAAAACTAAAAAAATGTCAATAATGGTGAGCGAGAAAGGACAAACGGAGGGACATATATACAGACATACATTATTGGGCGAAATACTGAAACAAAATTTGCCGATAGACGTGTATGGTCGCGGTTGTAGATATTATGATACAAATGATAGTCGGATAAAGGGGGAGTTTGAAGAATTAGAACCGTATACAGATTATGAGTTTCATATATGTATAGAGAATGTGGAATCAAATCATTATTATTCAGAAAAAATAATGAATCCATTAATGAATGGAACAACGCCAATATATTTAGGTTGTCGAAATATAGAAAATTCGTTTGGGCCTATTATTACGTTGTCGAAAAATGTAGAAAATGATATTGAATTATTAAAAAAAATTTTACATACGCCGGAAAAGTATAAGAAACCATTTGAGTTAGAAAGTATAAAAGATATTTTATACTTGTATAGAAATTTAGATACTATTTTTAAGTAAAACTCATTTTCATATCAGTTGATGTTCTTGAACGATAAGGAATATTTGTAATACGAAGATCCATCTGTTCCGTTTTTGATTTAATATTAGGAACATCAAAATGTGTAACATTAACAAAATTTGTTTCAGGATCAAATTCATAAGATAAATTACTTATGCTATGAATTCCATTACTTGTTTTTTGTAAATATAAGTCGTAATCGTTTCGATTGACATACCTATAAAATCCGTCTGAAAAATCGTGGTTAATCTCTTTTTCCATCAAAGAAACAAAACAGGATCGGTCTATGGTATATTTTACAAGAAGAGCTCGTTCTTGAAATAAATTGTCTTCATACCCCCAAGTCCAGAAATTGGGGAATCCATTGATATATTCAAAATCTCTGGCAAGAACAGAAACAATTCCACCAAGAGCAAGTTTGCAACCATAAAAATGTTTTATTACACCGGGTTGTGTAATATATTGAAATTGGTTTTTGGTGGTGGGTGTTGTGTCAACATCGTTAAATACTAAAGTAATGTTTTTGTAATCTTCTGGATATAGCGATTTGATGTATAAAAATCCAATGTTCTTCATAGCTCCTCTATTAAAATCGCGTGAATCGCATTGATGAATAAATAAAAGCCTGTAATCGTCCGAAGATATATCTTCGAGAACTTCGGTCATTTTATCAATAAAAAACTGTTTTTGTGTTTCTCTGTCTCTATAAGGAATAATAAAAACGATTTTGGGAATCATTACTATATACAAGTTTATTTAATTTGTGTAATAATACGAGGAACCACATTAATCGTTTGTAGTTCTTGAGATAATAGCTTATATGAATAAGGAACTTCCACTTTGGCAAAGTCATTTCTATTTTCACAAGTATTGCAATAGTGTGTCTTAAAATCACTGCTGGTATATTTTCTATTTTTATCTCCATTATTGAACGACGCGATCATACCGCACTTATTACATACATGAACACTATACTTATCAGAAGCATCATATAATCTTTCTCTGCAAAATCTGGACATACCGTGAGCAATCATTACATCTCGTTCCATCTCTCCTATGCGGAAACCGCCATCTCTACTTCTACCTTCAGCCGGTTGTCTGGTTAAATTCACCATCGGTCCAATAGACCGACTATGTTGTTTATCGTTTACCATATGTTTCAATCTTTGATAAAAGACTGGCCCGAAGAATACACTTGTTTCGATTTGTTCTCCAGTAAGACCATTATACATAATTTCATTGCCATAACTTTCATATCCTAATTTTTGAAGCTCCTCGCTGATACAAACCACATCAAGATTTCCAAAACTGGTTCCGTCACCAAACATTCCTAACTCGAGTAAAACTTTACCCAATAATGTTTCTTTCAGTTGTGCAATAGTCATACGAGAAGGAATGGCGTGAGGATTAATAATGATATCAGGCTTCATTCCATCTTTTGTAAAAGGCATATCACATTCCGGAATAATATTACCAATGGTGCCTTTTTGTCCGTGACGACTGGAGAATTTATCTCCCAATACTGGCTTTCGCAAATTTCTTACACGAACTTTTGCAAAGTTGTATCCATCGCCGTTTCTTCCAGTATAATTTTTATCAATATAAGTTTCTTCTGTTGTTCTGTAAGTTTTACTCTGATCTTCATACTTAATCGTTTTAGTAGGATCATTTCTGTTTTCTTTAATGGGAACAGTTTTTGCAATAATAACATCTTTGTTCTCAACTAATGTATTTTCAGGAATGAATCCGTGCTCGTTGATTTTGTCATAATTTCCAAATTTAATGCCTTTTGTCTTTAATGGGTCGGGTTTGCACCGAATAATTTCATCACGAATAATATTTTTATCCTCGTCCTTTTCAGTGTGATAAATAGTTGCTAAGAATAGACCTCTGTCTAAAGCTCCTTGATTGATTAACACACTATCTTCTTGATTATATCCAGTATGAGTCATAATAGCAACATGAATTTGTGTGCCAGACGGAATTTCGTTTAATTTCAGAAAATTCATAACGCGGGTGTCAACCAATGGACGCGTAGGATAATTTAATACATACGCAGTTTTGTCCATTCGTTTATCATAATTAGTTGCATATACTCCCATAGCTTGTTTACCCATAGCACATTGATAAGTATTTCTGGGAGCCTGATTGTGTTCAGGATAAGGGATACACGAAGCAAGAACCCCGAAAATGGTGCTTTGATGAATTTCACAATGTGTGTATTTAAAATACGAGTTCATTGGTTGTAAATAATCTTGTTTTGATTTCATTGCGATCATACTGAAGTTTTGTTCTTCTGCGTCGATATATTCAATAACTGATTCATCAAGTTTACAATTTGTAAGCAGTTCGTTCCAACATAATTCTTTATTAACAAGCCGGTTAATAATATCTGATGTAATCATTACTTTGTTGTTTTTCACTTTTAGAACAGGACGGGTAAGCCTGCCGCCATCATTGCAAATACGAATTTCCAAATATTTATAATTAAATATAATAGATGTATAAATATTAATAATGCCCTTATATTTTTTATCTTTCATGTTCTCATATAGTTCAACCGGATTCAAAGCAATACCGATCCAGCACCCGTTAATAAATACTTTAACTTTGTTATTAAGATCGTTACAAATGTCTTCTACTGGAATAATAAATGGCTTCACATATTCATATAAGGAGGAACTATTGGTAGGTATAGTAATGTGAGCCATATAACTAATATTCTTAACAACACCAATTGATTGACCTTCCGGTGTTTCTGCGGGACATAGAAACCCCCAAGTAGTTCCGTGTAGTTTTCTTGGTTCTATCAATTCTCCGCTTTTTTCCAGCGGTGTGTTGATTCGTCTCAAATGACTAAGACTGGATACATAGGTAAGTCTGTTTAATACTTGGGCAACACCCACTTTGGTACTATTAGACTGTTTAATGCTGAAATCGCCGGTAGACAACGCTCGATTGATGCCATTTTCAATGGTAGCAGATTTCATAATTTTATAGATATTTGTCATATTTACAATATTTTCATAATCTTCTGTAGAACGCCAAGAACCAGTATTAATTTCTCTGACAATTTGTTTTTGCATTTCCTTAACAAGCTTATTAAAATAGTTTCTAAACAAATTGTTGAGTAGAGTGCCTGTAAGTTCAATTCGTTTATTTACATAAGAGTCTCTATCGTCACAGGGAATTTTTCCGAGAGAAGTTTTAATTAGCTTATTTGCCATATACCCAATTAAATACAATTTTTGTGTTAATGTTTTGCAATGAGGAAATAGATCATTATCAAGAACATCGACCGTGAAATCTCTTTTCTTTTTAGCACCAGTATCTTTGTCCATATTTATAGGCGTGTATGCAGCAAAATTTGTAATATATAGAATAGCATCTTCTTGTGTCATATAATCAGATGCGTCACGAACAGATGCTTGTAGAAAATCCAGAATATCTTTTTGTTCGATATCATCAATATCTAAAACAATATGTCTACAAATTTCTTTGTCGGGAATAATACCAAGAGCACGAAATAGAATAAATAATTCAATTGGTTGCTTAATACGCGGAATGTTAATAAAGATACCGTGTCCAAACCCATTGTTTTTACTGGCAATCATCATTTCGATTTGCTTAGGTGAAATACATTTGAAATCGGGAATCGATTTAATTTCGGCAAACCACTTCCATTTTGTTGTGTTCTTACCATCAAAACAATATATTCTATTTTCTGCCGCTCGTTCTTGTCCCAATACCGTTTTTTCGGATCCTTTGATAATAAAATATCCTCCGCAATCCATAGAACATTCTCCATTACTATTATTATTTAGGTTATTGGACTGATTTAAAACACATATGGAGGATTTTAACATAATTGGGATCTTACCAATATTTATTTTTGGTAATGTCTTTTCGATAATTTTTGGTTCGTCCATATTTTCAGTATTGCGAATAATATAAGAAATTTTGATATCAAGAGTCATTGTAGAAGCATAAGTAAAGTTACGGAGCTTAGCTTCTTGTGGTAACATAATTTTAGTAGCTCCGTTATTTTCATAAATTTGAGGAGGAGATAATTTAAAATTATGAAATGATATGTTAAGTTCTAAGAAATATTTTTCTTTTTCAGGAACATAATCGTTTTCAGAATGAATAACGACAGGATTAAACATTTGTATTGTTCTTTGAATTTGATAATTGATAAAATGATTATAAGATTCGATTTGATGTCTTACAAGCCTTTCCAAATATTGTCCCTCAAAATAGGATTGAATAATATTGAAAGGCTCTTCAACATAATTTCCCAAATGTTCTAATAAATGTGTTTCATCCGGTTTGTCCATTGATTCTATTTTCTCTTCTAAAAGAGGAGGGATAGAATTCATAAATGACGAGTCTGCAGATTTAAATTGATATTTCATAACTTTTTTGCTCAATATAATTAATATTAAATATTTCAATTTTTTACGTTATTTATGAATTAGTTATACGCGCGTAAAAGTATTAAAAGAATTGAGATTAATCTGTTAATGTCAATAAATAAATCAAAAAATTTCATAACGTTTTTAGATAATTATTCTAATACAAGTCAGTTGTCTTATCCCGATTACTCTACCTTATTATATCAAACAACACAGGAATATAATATGATGGATACCAATTTAGAGTCCGAATTTAATTGTTATGTGAATTGGCAAAAAAAACATAATCTTGATATATCGATAAAAAAAGACACGGCAAAAAAAAATAAGCATAAAAAAAAATCAATGACTATTAATACAGATATACACACACTGAATGATTTGGTCGTTTTGATTGATACAAACCCGTACGACGAAGATACTGAATACAATATTGACCTAAAACAACTTCACGATATACAAAATGAATTGAAAGATTTAAATAATATGGTTGGCTTGGAGGAATTAAAAACGAGCGTGTTGAATCAATTGTTTTATTTTATTCAAAATTTACATATTGGAGAAAACAACTCTGATTATAAACACACGGTTTTATTTGGACCACCGGGAACGGGAAAAACAGAAATAGCAAAAATAATAGGAAAATTATACAGTAAGATAGGGGTATTAACTTCGAATAAATTTAAAAAAGTGACCAGAAATGATTTGATCGCAGGATATTTGGGACAAACTGCGATAAAGACGAAAAAAGTAATTAGTGAGTGTTTAGGTGGTGTATTGTTTATAGACGAGGCATATTCATTAATAAATAAAGATCAGAATGATTCGTTTTCTCAAGAATGTATAGATGTCTTATGCGAAGCATTGAGTGATCATAAAAATGATTTAATGGTTATTATAGCTGGTTATGAGGACGAATTAGAAAATACATTTTTTAAAGCAAACAGGGGGTTAGAGTCGAGATTTATATGGAGGTTTAAAATTGATTCTTATAATTCGAAGGAACTCTTACTCATTTTCACAAAAATGGTTCAGGATCAAGGATGGAAGTTAGAACCCGGATGTATAAACGATAACTGGTTTGAACAACATATAGATACGTTTAAGCATTTTGGGAGAGATATTGAGATATTCTTAACTAACATTAAAATTAGTCACGGAAGACGGATATATGGAAATAATAACAATAAAAAATTGATTACTTCGAATGATATACAAAATGGGTATGAAAATTTTGTGACAAATCGTAAAAAGAAAGACCAACTTGTACCCTCCTTATATTCTATGTATTGTTAAAAGTATATTAAGAAACCGGGCGATTAGATGTAAATGAGTATAAATAGTGATAACGAAGACAGTGATTCGAAAAATGATATATGTGCAATATGCCTCGATAATATGAACGATGAACCATTTTATTCACATTTAGATGAATATAATGTAAATAAATTAACAAAATGTAAGATGCATAAAAGCTGTCTTAATAGATATGTTCAATTTACATATTGTAATAGTGAGTATTTTGAAACGTGTCAAATAGCGTGTCCAGTATGTAAAACATCGATTTATAGCTCTATTAATACAGTTATAATAGTAAAAAAAGGAAAAGAGTTAGAAAGGCTGGCATTTTCGCGTGCACCTTTTTATTGTTCAACTGGCTTTAAAATGTTCATTTTTAAAATTATGTTTACTGAAAGGATAAGAGTCTTTTGTAATAATTTGATTCTTATTATTAAAGATATTATGGGGACACTAATAACATTGTTTATCTTTTATAATGTTTGTTGTTTATTAATGTTGTATTTCAACTATATATTTATGGGATTAATTATTGATTTAGAATAATTCGGTAAATAAGTATTATTCTAAAATGATTATTATATAGGAATAAATGAGTGATAAAAAAGTATTAAATATCAACCCAGCGTTGTTTTCAGTATCTAATTATAATAATAAAACTAAGAAAAAGCGAGAAATAAATACTCCTGCACAACAAATTCGCGTCAAAAGTAAGGAGGTTACGAAAAATAAAGAACGAGAACGGACATTAAAGAAACGATCATTATTAAAAATGATTAGAGAACAACAGCAAAATAATTATGATAAAATGTTTGAAAAAAATCTGACTAAAAACGACAGTTCGGGGTTTGAAAGTGAGTTTCAAAAAGCCACCAGTTATTTGGATAATTTAGTAAAAATTAAAAATGAAATTTCACCAACCCCAAATACACATAATTCTACTATAAAGAATAACTCTGATTTATCGAAATATTATGTAGACCCACCCGTAATTGCGAATGATTCCAATATACCTGTTACTGAAAAAGTCAATATACAGTATCCAACAGAAGCTGAACAAATCACATTGAGACCGGTTGTGTCTGCAAATACCCCCTCGCCGACATATGGGTGTTTAAAAAATGGATCACTACCTACTTATAGAAACTTTATGAATAAAACTATCAAAAATGGTGGTAACAGTCATTCTAATATACCTTTAACTTTAAGTGAAACACATACTATGAAACAGGCAGAAGAGAGTAAAGAAAAAATAAAACAGATATCAATTATGAGTCAACAACGAGAAATGCATTCTAAATTATTACCTAAGAATATCAAAAAATATCGCAAAAGAAGAAAGACAATACGGAGGACTTTCAAAATTGGAAGATCAAAAACCAAACCACAAATATCTGTTCTTGTGTCGAATAAAACGATTCGCAATAATATAACAACCCATAAACAACTATTGAAACAACATTCTATACCAGACATTAAAAAATATTTAATGAAACACGGATTTATTAGAGTAGGCTGCACAACACCCAATGATGTATTGAGAAAAATGTATGAAACCGCGTCGCTAATATGTGGCGAAATTATGAATCACAACTCTGACACTTTGTTATATAATTTTGTCAATTCTAAAGAGTAAATATCAAATAAAAACTCCAAACCCCCACACATATCAGAATACTGGTGTATAAGAAGAGTTTTAATGGTATTAAATACCGATAAAATGAAATATTGTCTATACTTTCTCCAGTTTGGCGATAATCTTTAATCTTACTTGCATAATTTCCATTTTGATTGCTATTTATATAATTGTCGTTGTAATCGTAATAGTCTACCGGTGTAAATTGTTCGTAGTCTACTGGCGTAAATTGTCCGTAGTCTACTGGCGTAAATTGTCCGTAGTCTACTGGTGTAAATTGTTCGTAGTCTTCTTCCATTGTATTATTTGTATATATATTCAAATTATTTAAATATATATCAATTTTTTTATTATATGAAAGAAGAGCTTGTGATCGATAAATATTTTAAAATTACAAACGAATATCGTGAAAAATTTCCAAATTGTAAAATTTCAGTATTAATGCAGGTAGGAAGTTTCTATGAAATTTATGGTTTTGAAAAAGAGGGTGAAATTGATAGAAGTTATTCAAGTTTGGATGAAATATCGGCTGTATGTGATTTCTCAATTGCTAATAAAACAAATATTAATGAAACAAGTAGATATGTAATGTCTGGATTTCCGGATATAATAGGACTGGATAAGTACGTTCAATTATTATTAAAGGCTAATTTTATTGTTCCGGTATACAATCAGATAAAAGATAGCACAGGAAAGGTAATAGAACGAGTTTGTGAAAATATTTATTCGCCCGGCACCTATGTAAATTCAGCACTTGTTCAACAGACCAAAATAACAAATAATATAATGTGTTTATGGTTTCAAACATATAAAACAAATTATTCGGATAAAATCAAAATAGCAGGAGCAGTGATGAATATGTATTCGTCGGATACTTATTTATTTGAATATGATAAAAAATGGATATTTGATACTACCACTTTTGATGAATTAGATAATTATTTACAAATATATAAACCACACGAATTAATAGTTATTTATAATTTGCAAAAAGAAGAAATGAGTGACATAGTGAAATTCTGTGGAATACAAAACATACATATTCACTACATTGATATAGACAACCAAGAAGTTAAAAATGTAGAAAAACAAACTTATCAAAAACATATTATTGAAAAATTACACGGGGAATATAGTTATCATTCCTGTTTCGAATTCCGAAAAGTTGTTGCACTACAGACATATTGTTTCTTATTGGGATTTTTAGAAAAATATAATAAGAGTCACCTAGAACGGATAAAGTTTCCTGTGTTTGAGAACAATGAGAATAAGGTAATTTTGGCAAATCATACATTAATGCAACTGAACATATTATGCGATAAACAGGAATACGGAAAGGAAAGTTCTGTACTGACTTTTTTAAATCAAACGAAGACCAGTATGGGAAAACGAATGTTCCAATACCAGTTATGTAATCCAAGTTACGACGAAGAATGGCTAAAAAACGAATATAAATTTACCCAACTTGTCATTTCTCAACCAGAATTAATAGAGAACATTCGAGAACATTTCAGGAATCTCATTGACTTTGAAAAGTTCATTCGTAAGACGGTAAATGGTAAGACAGTGCCTACCGACTTTTATAGATATTTTAAGGGAGTTCTCTCGATAAAAAAACTACATATAAAACTTGAACGAGATAATGAATCGCTTTATAGTTATATCTTTGGTACACCAGATTTTCATGCTGAATATTTAGTATTTGAGAACTTATTAGAATTAGCAGAAGAATGGTTAGTAAATACCTTCAATTTTGACAAATGCGGATCTTTAAATCGTGTTTTGGACATTGATGAGAGTATTTTTATGGAAGGAGTATTTGAAAATTTAGATAGTGTAAATAATCAATACATTGAGAAACGAGCGCATTTAGAAACTCAAATGGAAACAATATTCGGTGACTTTTGTGTAAAAGAAGAAGAAAAGAAAGACGAATTATACTTTGTATTAACTGAAAAACGGAGTAAAGAATGGCAAATACAAAATAAGGACATAATGAAAGACTTTAGTTTTAAGAAATCGACAGGATCTTACGTGAGAATATGTGGAAAATATGATGAATTGTGCAGAGAAGTATACAGATTGAAAAAAGAGGTAATAGAAATAACAAAACAGGAATTTAAGAATAGTTTATCTACTTTTTTACAGTTATTAAATAAGTCTACCGAAAAGATATGTAAGTATGTGTCTTGTTTAGATGTGCTGGCCTGCAAAGCACGAGTAGCTATATTATATAACTATTGTGAACCAGTGATAGAAGAAAACGACAAATCATTTGTAAAAATAGAGAATCTGCGACATTGTCTGATAGAACAAATACAAACAAATGAGTTGTATGTAGGTAATAATATTGAATTAGGAAATGAACAACAGGGTATTTTATTGTATGGAACAAATGCAGTTGGTAAAACAAGTTTAATAAGAGCGTTAGGTATTTCAGTGATCTTGGCACAAGCAGGAATGTTTGTCCCGTGTTCTTCTTTTGTTTATAAACCATATCATTCATTATATAGTAGAATTTTAAATCACGATAATTTATTTCGAGGACTTTCTACATTTGCAGTAGAAATGTCGGAATTGAGAGTTATTTTAAATGATTCGACTGAAAATAGCTTAATATTGGGAGACGAACTATGTAGCGGAACAGAATCACAGTCCGCATTAGGTATTTTTACAGCCGGATTATCTATGTTATATGAAAGAGGAAGTTCTTTTATATTTGCTACTCATTTTCACGAAATAGTAGATTTGGAAGAAATCCAAGAGTTAGATAGATTAATATATTATCATTTAACGGTTAGATTTAATTATGAAAAAGATATATTAGAATATGATCGTAAATTGAAAAAGGGTTCTGGCGAACGAGTATACGGCTTAGAGGTATGCAAGTCTTTACATATGCCTTCAGAGTTTATAGATAAGGCGTGTGCTATTCGGAATAAATATTTTCCAGAAACAAATGGGTTTTTGTCTTATAAACCCAGTCGATATAATAAAAAGGTTCTCAGAGGCCTTTGTGAGATATGTAAGAAAAAAATGAGTACAGAAACGCATCATATAAATCAGCAAAAAGATGCTGATGAAAACGGGTTTATAAGAGGATTTCACAAAAATCATTCTGCGAATTTAAAAGTATTATGCGAAGAATGTCATCAAAAAGAACATACCTAACTATTCTGACAATATATAATTTCTCTATCAATTATATAATGTGGAAATATATTGCATCATTTGTAGTTATTTATATACTGTTGTTATTCATTTTACCAAAAAGGTATTATTTCTTTTTACCAACAATTCCAATTTATCCTAATAATGAGGAAGAAAGTAAAGAAGTAGAACGATTATCAAAAACCCAAAGTTACGACGATAAACAGTTTTTCGAATTAACTGATCCGAGTATAATACACGCTTTTAAAAATAGTGTTGATGAAACAGTCGATGAGCTTGATTATATAATTAAGCGACCCAGTCTGATTATATTTACTTTGTATTTAAAAGGATTATTTAATAGAGCCAGACCTTATTCTATAAATGAAAATATCAAACCACTTGAATCAAACACAGACAATACACCATCTTACCCAGCCGGACACGCTATACAGGCGTATTGTTTAGCAAATGTGTTGGGGAAAAAATATCCAGAGAAGAAGGAAATGTTGGGGAAAATTGCTGAAAAGTGCGACAAAGTTAGAGTAAAAGCAGGAATTCATTACCCAAGTGATGGCGAGATCGCGAAGAAAATAGCAGATTATTTATATGCGTAGACAATTTTATACAATATTTACACCGCTTTCATCATCATTTTTTTTTGTAATTTTATATTCATAGTTAGAAATAGATTTTGCAACATAATAAGCAATAGCAGCGGCGGCACCCCCAATAACCATTGTTTCTAATCCTTCAAAAAGAATAAATTCTTTTAAAAATCCAAGTAAAAATAATAATATCGCTAATATTCCAGAAGAAATGGCAAATGGATAGCTTACATTAAATAAAAAAGGTAATAATGGAAAAATACCAACATTAATAAAGGAAAAAAATGTAATGAAGCCAACTTCTAATGCATTATTAGCAGTTATTCTGGATTTTTCTGCTAAATAGCTTGAAATTCCCATACTAAATCCATCGGATACGATAGAAGCTAATCCCAATACAATGACGGTTTTTTTAGATAAGTTTCCGCCCATTGAACCAGCAATAATCGCAAATGTAGTAATTAATCCATCAACGCCTCCGTACACAAATTCAGAATAATATTTGTTTACAATCATATATATATTGTAAATAAATTATCGAATAAGTTTATTTGTTCGACTTAAATAAACACTTGATTCATAATCAGGAATATATTGTTTATATCCATATGGTTTTGAGTTTGGTTCATAATAAATAGGAGAACCTGCTTGTTCGGAAAACGGTAAAATAACCATTCGATTCAAACTGGGATCAAATACGGTGACTTCGTTAAATTGAATGATAGAGTCAGTGTCTTTTATAATTTCTTCAGGGGGGTCGTGATATTCCACATCATAATTGTTTTGATCATACTTAGCAAGTGGATTTGCCGACATATCTGCAACAAGTGTTCCGGATCCAGTAAAACCTTTGGAAAATCCAGCAGAGATAGCGTCGGTAGATGATTGTTTAGCATATTCTTGCGCCATTGTGGTTGCATTTTCAGTAATAGAACCTAAATATGAAAAAGATAAGATGATAATAATAGATAGAACAGCAATAAATTTATTGATAAGTTTCATATTAAAAAATTGATACTATATTATATATATATATATCGAAATAAAAGATGATCATTCCTATTAAGTGTTTTAGTTGTGGAAATGTGCTGGCGGATAAATATAGATACTATCAGAATGAAGTCCGTCGAATTAAGGTAATGAAAAATATGAATGTTGAAAAGGTGGTGTATTTAACAAAAGATCATGTAGAAAAGACAGTAGAAGGAGAAGTGCTGGATAATTTAGGACTACATAATGTATGTTGTAGAAGACACATGTTGACTCACGTGGATATTGAATAAAATATGAGTATATATTATAATGAAAGGACAAACGTCGAAAAGACAAGTGAAGAATAGAAGTTGTAAGAAAAGCCAATGTAAAAAGAAGGCGAAAACATTAAAAAGTAGTCAACGAAAAAGTTGTGGGTGTGGAAAAAAAAAATGTGGGTGCGGAAATAAAACAATAAAAAGGGGCGGAAATAAAAATTGTGGATGTGATAATAAATCAGTTACAGACATACTAAAAATGAATGGAGGGGGATGTGGATGCCGCAATAAGTTGGTTAAACATATGAACGGAGGAAATTTGGCAGATACGAAATATTATTACGGGGTAAATAGTCAAGAAGATTATAATTTACCTGAATCATCAAGTATGCAAGGAGGAAAAAGAAAAACCAGAAAAATGAAAGGAGGTAATTTATTAGGAAGGACATACGATAATTTTTTTTTAAATGTTCCTGAATCTAAAGGGATGTTACAAGCAGGAAATATTGTGGACGGAAAAACTATGGTGAGTTCGGCTCCTTATGACCATCCTGCAATAGAAGCCAGTGCAAAACAAATGTTGTTATAAGATATAGACATATAGTATAATGGCAATTGCGGGATTATCAAATTTGTGCACTCCAGCATATGTATATTTAGTTGTTTCTCTTGCAACAGTAATGGTTATGTTTTTACAAAATTTTGGTTCTTCTACTGTGTATTGTTTAGGTATGTATGAATGTTCAGTTGGAAGCGTTGGGTTAATATTTTTTATAAAAATGCTTTATATCCTATTTTGGACATGGGTATTGAATTTATTATGTCGCTCTGGTGCAGAACAGTTTTCTTGGTTTTTAGTATTAATACCATACTTGATATTTTTTATATTACTCATCACTTTAGTGACTAAAATATAAATATTTTTAAACGATTTATAAAAATATTTAGAAGTATTAGTAGGATGGATAAATTATTAAGACGACTACCGGATGAATTGATATTCAACATTATGGGCTATAGTTATCAGCCTCAACCAAAAGCCCTCTTATGTGATATTCGCAGTTTTACCTCAGATTTTGGATTAGTGTCGGATTGCTATTATATTTATTATAATGAACGAATCTTATTATATGATTTATACGAGTTTTGTAAACAATTAGATGGCTTTAATAGTTGTTTAACACGGTTTGCATATTTATATAAAAAGGATCCACCAGAGTACATTAATAATTTTTATATGAAGTATGAAAACAAAAGTATAGTGTATATTCAACGCCGGTGCCGTATAATATGGGGAATGTTAACGCCAACAGAGAGGACCCGGTTTATTAATAATTATATATTATTAGATGAATTACTATTATAAAAAATTGATAATAATATAAAACATATAAATATAGTAAAATAATAGGTATAATGGATCCTCAAATTAAAGATATCTCTGAACTCGATCGCCAATATAAATTCACTGTATTTAATGTAGATGTATCTCTTGCAAATGCATTAAGGCGCGTAATATTAAGTGAAATTCCCATCACCTGTGTATATACGGAAAATTATAAAGACAACGATTGTCGTATAGAAATTAATACAACCAGATTACACAACGAACTACTAAAACATAGAATCAGCAATATTCCTGTGCATATTAAAGATAATACCTTATTGCCGGGTAAATATGTATTAGAATTACACGAAAAAAATACTACAGATGAAACTATTTATGTAACCACTGAACAATTTAAAATTAAAAATAAGGAAACGAATCAATACTTAACAGCTGATAAAGTTCACGAAATATTTCCTTCGAATGAACTTACCAACTATTATATCGATTTTGTAAGATTGCGTCCTAAAATGGGAAATATTCCAGGAGAAGAGATTAAATTAACTGCTGATTTCTCGGTTCATACTGCTAAGGAAGACGGCGGTTTTAATGTTGCATCTAAATGTTCTTATGGAAATACTGTAGATATTGAAAAAGCAAACAGTGTTTGGACAGAAAAAGAAAAGGAGCTACGAGGACAAGAAACAACCGAATCAGATATTCAATTCCAAAAGAAGAATTTTTATTTATTGGATGTCAATAAGTATTTTGTGGAAAATAGTTTTGATTTCGTCATTCAAAGTATTGGTATTTACAGTAACATCGAGTTAATTAAAAAAGCGTGTAAAGTGTTAGCAAATGGTGTAACTGAGTTATTAAATGATGTGAACTCAAATGTAGTCCCAATTATCCCAAGCCAAACTACAATGAGTAATAGCTATGATGTGAAAATTAAACAAACTGATTATACACTGGGCAAGCTATTGGAATATTATATGTATTCGAAGTTATATGGAAATGTATTGACCTTTGTAGGTTTTAAAAAGATTCATCCACACGATGATGAAAGTCTATTGCGTGTTGCGTTCAAAGAATCCACAGATAAAGAACTATTGAAGACACATATTGGTCAATGTTGCGGTGAAATACTTAGTGTAATTCAAAAGATGAATGGGTTATTTTAAATATACACCTTTGAAGATTTAAAATGGCACGGTTAGCACCAAAAAAATACATTCAAAGTTTAGGTCTTTTCAAATATGCTCGCCTTCTATATTCCTTTAATTTATCAGGGTTTTCTTCTTTTAATTTATGTAAATAATTGGCACCATTTTCCATAACCCTTTCCTTATTTTTTTCATAATATTTCTTGTGATTTTTACCACTTGTATATTTTTTTAATCGCTCTTCAAGTTCATTTACATGCTGTTTTAATAAATTATTTTCATTTATAATCTCATCCATATTATTATCCATTTACTAAATATATACATATAATTTTTAAATAATTTTATGTATATTTATTGTAATTTGTTTAACCGTGCCATTTTAAATCTTCAAAGGTGTATATACATGAATAAATTGAAGAAAAACAAGTCAGTGAAAAAAAAATCAGACTATGAAGATTTTATTACGGAAAAATTAATGTATATTCAGACTATTATTCAAAACACTATTTTATCTATTAAAGATAACATTAAGAATGATTTATTTAGTAACAATGATTCTATTTTACCCATCAATGTTTTAACAGAACTATATGGAAGAACTATTAAAATATCCAATAAAATTAAAAATAGATCATATAAATCAGATTTTCAAGACATTTTCGACGATTTTCAAGTGGTAATAGATAAATTAGCGGTTATTATTTGTGTGTTTGGAACACAACACGTAGATGATTTATTGTTTATTAGTTTTGGAAGCGAGTTTAAAGATCTACATTTTACTAATTCTCTTTTGCAATGTAAATACGAGTTGATTAAACAGTTTATTCAGCCAACGGGGTATAAGATTATTCATTGGAAAAAAGAGGAAGAACATACAAATAGTTCTAATAGTATGTGCAGCAACAAAATTACAGAAAATATGGTCGAATATGAAAAAGAAAACACGTTAGAATGTTTTTATACTCACGAAAGTAATATTTCTTTCCATCAAAAAGTCAATGGAATCCGCGTTGTATTTCAAAATGAAAAGGCCAAAAAAACTCTCATTTTGAATGGTATTATTAAAGATATACCGCTTGATTGTTTTACTAATAACTATATTCAAACAAGAATTCATGATTTACACCTTATCTCAAAAAGCTACAAGGGAATTGAAAAAGATATTTTTATCAATATAATAGGTTCGTTGTGGTTAAAAGATATTCTTATTTATGGAGACAATGATTTCCAGAAATTAATTATTGGAGTAATAGTTGAAGGTAAGAACATAAAACAGACAACTCTTGATGTAAGTATCAAGAAATTTTTAGAGCTTAATATATTTGAACAGCGTTCTATGTTAGTTAATTTACTACTACATAGCGATGACAATGAAATAAAATATATTTGCTATATGTTGTATGATTTAATCAACGATCAGGAAAACACAAAAACGCTATTGTTTGATAGTTTACCTTGGAAACTCCAAAAACATTTCAATGATCATGTCCAATTCACACTAAAATATAAAGAAGAGATAAATGACAGATATAGCGTTACCAATGTTTCTCTTGAACAACAAATACTTTTCCTGAATGTGAATGAGGTAATCAAAGAAAAAGCCATCACAAAACTACAAGAAATAAAGGGTAAACCTGAGGAATTATGTTATAAAACAAAACAATATTTGGAAGGATTGATCAAGATACCATTCGGAAATTACAGGACAGAACCCATTTTAAAGAATATGAAAGAAATCAATCACTCCTTCAAAAAAGTTACATTGATGTTGTGTGAAATGTTCTCTTATTTACAAAATCCCAATAAACTTAAGTACACTTGTATAGAGATCACAGACTATCTGGAACAGTCTGAAGAAAGTATTGAAAATACTATATTAGAGAACATTAGAGAACTTCTAAACCAACAATCTTGTCAAAACATACTAAAAATAGGAAGAGAATTCAATAAAATCAAGCATAAAGAAGATGAAAAATTAATCTTTAAAAACAAAAGTAAGATCGAGAACATAAATACAATAGTAGAAATGATTATGAATAGAAAAACTTATTATTTTGAAGAGATCATTAAATTATATGACAAGTTAATAAAACAAAAGGTATATTCATTGGATTATGTGTATAAAGAAATTAAGAATATTTACTCCAGTATTTCAAAAAATGAGAATCAAATACAAGAAATGTATAACAAATTGGATAATTCTATACACAGTCACCAACACGCGAAGAATCAAATAATGAAAATATTTGGACAATGGATTAATGGAGAACAAACAGGTTATTGTTTTGGATTTGAAGGTAGTGCTGGTATAGGTAAAACATCATTAGCAAAAAAAGGATTAACCACTTGTTTGATTAATGAAAATGGGGAAAGTAGACCGTTTGCATTTATTGCGTTAGGTGGTTCCGCAAATGGTTCTACATTAGAAGGACATAGTTTTACATATGTAAATTCTACGTGGGGGCGCATTGTAGATATACTAATAGAAACCAAATGTATGAACCCCATTATATATGTTGATGAATTAGATAAAGTAAGTAAAACAGATCACGGAAAGGAAATAATCGGTATATTAACTCATCTCATAGATCAAACACAGAATGACGGATTTCAAGATAAATACTTTTCAGGTATAGATATTGATTTATCAAAAGCATTATTTATTTTTTCTTATAACGATCCTGATCAAATTGACAAAATTTTATTAGATAGAATACATAGAATTAAGTTTGAGAACCTAACAATAGAAGAAAAAGTAGTGATTGTGAATAAATATATATTACCTGAATTAAATATTAAGATGGGATTTGAAAATATTGTTGAAATGGATAATGATATAATTAGATATATTATTGAGTATTACACGAACGAACCAGGTGTTCGGAAATTAAAAGAGATATTATTTGATTTATATGGTGCGATTAATTTAGAAATATTGAAATCAAAAAATAGTTCCATAAAGGAAATCCCCATTCAAATTACAACCAAAGATATTGACGATAACTATTTGGACAAATATACAAAAATAATAGAAACTAAAATAAATCCTTATAATGAAACCGGAATCATAAATGGATTATGGGCGAATTCATTGGGTATGGGAGGAATTATACCTATACAAACATTATTTTATCCGTCCTCTACATTTTTAGATTTACAATTGACCGGGTTACAAGGAGATGTAATGAAAGAAAGTATGAGTGTTGCAAAATCTCTTGCGTGGAGTTTAACCAGCGACGAAACAAAAAAGAAATGGTTAGCTTATTTTCAAGAAACAAAATGTCAAGGATTACACATACATTGTCCCGAAGGCAGTATATCAAAAGATGGGCCATCTGCAGGAACGGCCATTACTACTGCTATATACAGCCTTCTAAACAATAAAAAAATTAAAAATACGATTGCCGTGACTGGAGAAATTAGTTTAAATGGGAATATAATGGCAATAGGAGGTTTAGCCATAAAGATTAACGGAGGATTAAAAGCAGGAATAACCACATTTTTATATCCTTCTGCGAACCACAAGGACTTTATTGACTGGAAAAAGAAGGCTACATTAGAAAATGACCAAATACAATTTATCGAAATATCAAATATTAAAGAGGTCTTCAAACACGTTTTTATATAATAATTATATAGATGAATGAAGCAATTATGAGTATCGCCGGTTATACCGGATTTATTCTATCAAAATTAGGGCCTCTATTTCTCGTATTTTATTTTATATTTGATTCTATACTTCAAGCAAATTTAAAAGGAATAATGTATATTGCCGGTATTATACTTACTTGTGTATTAACTGTATCAATGGGAAACACTATAACATTTAAACAAGTGGAAAATTCAATCGATCGGTTTTGTTTTCCAATTACTATTGAAAATGTATTAAATATTTCAAAACTTCCACTTAGTCAAAGTATCTACGGATTCACATTTATGTATATTCTTATTCCATTAATACATTACCAGTTTTTACAATTTAACATTATAACTATTCTATTATTTACCGTTTTTATTGCGGTTGATATAGGATTTCTTACAAATTATAGGTGTTTTAGCATTAAACAAATCATTTTGTCGTTATTTACTGGAGGATTAATTGGAATCATGTATATTAGCATATTGTTAGGTATGAATAAAAAGGAAATGATTTATATACCAGGAATTCCACAAGGAAGTATGTGTGATATTCCTAAGAAAAAAGGTTATCGTTGTCGTCTTAAAAAGAAAGAAACACAATAATGTTAACTAATATATATTTGTAATATATATATTAATAAATGAACTTGTCAATAACCACTTTAGCTTATTTATTTTTACAACTATCCCCTTTTATTATTATATCCTATTTCGGATTATCTTCAGTATTTAACAGAGATATTAAAGGTATTATATTTTTATTTGGACTAATCATTTCATTATTTATGTTTTATATTGTAGCGGCAGGTATCAAAAGTATAATGCATTCAATAGGAACTCCCGATGACATTATTAATGTTTTTTTTGGCGAAGTGTCTTGTAATTCTTTTAATATTGGGTTAAATACCATTATGAATATGCCTACAAATACTGCCATGTTAAGTTTTACATTTTGGTATATTATGTTTACATTGATTGAATTGGATATGAAAGAAATAGGAGTAAAACACGGAATGGAACCAAATAAAGCCCGTAAAATATGGAAACAAAATTTTCCTACACCATTTATTCATTCTAATTGGCCAATTATTAGTATATTAAGTATTCTTATTGTGGGAACAATATATTTAAATTCGAAAGAATCGATGGGCGAAACTGCTTGCTTTAATATTCCCAAACAGTTGTTCGCATTCTGTATAGCTGGTTGTTTAGGAATTGCTTGGTCTGTGTTAATAAGAAAAACAAAAACTCCCGAATTACAATATTTTACTAAATATAAAAATAATGAAAAATGTTCCAAAGCATCAACAAAGCAATTCCGTTGTACTATATATAAAAATGGAAAAGAAGTAGGACAATCAACCGGGGACAATATATTTACAATTAAAGATTAAAACATTCGGTATGTGTTTGCAGCCACTTTTCAAAAGAGCTAAAAGCCCGTTTTCTATGAAAACTATCTGCCATTAATCTGGGAGAATGATATTGTTCTTTAAAATAATATGTAAAATTTTTATACATATTTTTTAAATTGGCTTTGTTATATATCTCTAAGTCTTCTACTTTATGTGCGGGATAACCTTTACGGGCGTTTACAGCATTATGAAATGTATAAAAATATAAGACTAAATCTCGGTTTGACATTATACTCGAGCCGTTTACATTTTTCATATATTCGTCCGCGTGTTTAGAACAATCGGGACAAGGTAGATTTGTACATATCATTCGCAAGTGTTCGAGTAATTGTCCCCTTAATTGTAAAAAATATTCGGGTTTTAATTTTGCACACAATCCATGAATAAACATCCAAATATGTTTTCCCCATATTTGTCTATTCTCAGTATTGGATTGTATATTTGTTGCTTTTACTTTATTATCACTGGTTGCCGGCTTTATCGATAAATATTGTTCAATATCTCCCCCAGAAGCAGTATTAAAATTCATTTGCATATTTGGTCGAGCAGCTCTTGGATTTTTAAATTTCATTTATAATCTTAATATATAAAATATATATAACTAAGTCGTATTTATAAAATATATATAACTAAGTCGTATTTATAAATAATATAAAACAATTATATATAAATTAATATGAGCACTAAAGATAAAGTTATAGACGACATTAAACAATGGGTAAAGCTTGATAATGAAATGAAAGAATTAAAAAAACTCCACAATGAAAGAAAAGCAACTCAGACGCTTCTTTCCCAAAGTATTATGAACACAATGAAAGAAAATAAAATCGATATGTTTAATATGAAACAAGGAAGTATTCATTATAAAAAAAATAGAATTAAAAAGCCGATAACTAAAAAAATGTTACAGGATGTATTATTAAAGTATTATAACAATGATTTGGCTAAAGCTACTGATATTAATGATTATATATTAGAAAATAGAGAAGAAATTGTGAAAGAAACTCTTATTCATAAATCAAATAATTGATTCAACTATCCTATACACTCCGTCATTCACCTGATATTTATAAATAATTTCTGGATTTTTCTCTTCTTTCATAATATCCTCTGTTTTATATACATTACAGAAATTATCTAAATGATATACTATACCATTTATTTCTTTTGCATATACCTCGACTCGTTTGTCCTGTTCAATCTCTGGAATATCGTTTGTAACCAACCCGTGTGGTGTTCCCTTAACGTGTGTTCCGCAATAATCACACTCATCTTTTCTTCTTCTTGTGCATTGATCTCCATCTGCTCTTTTTGCACTACACCGATTTAGTCCAGGAATAGAATTTTTGATTCGTTTTCTCTTGACTAAATCCTCTTTATTAATAACAAGGCGAGGATATTCATAAATATATTCAATCAATTGGACCATTTCAGAATTTTCAAGGTTCAATTTCATTAATTTTTCTCGTAAATCATCCTTAAACTGTGTAACATGAGTTTCAATTTTCTTACTAATACGCTTCTCCATTGTGTTTGTATGATATACAAATATATATCTACTTCAATTTTTTAGATATATATCAAATCAACTTAAACAGACGACCTATCCATTTTGTTTTCATTCAGACTCACTGACATACTTAACCGTTGCACTTCTTCAATGCAACATTTATCAGGGTCAACATCATTGTATTGAATCTTGTTCATTAAATAAGCTGAATAAAATACATTTTTGTCTGTATTTACTACTGCATAAGAATCACTAATTTTAAATGCTAAAAACATAACATTCGTCACATAGACTGTGAGCGTTTTATTGTCTAAATAATGTAAAAATATAGGTACTCCACTATAAGCAGAGTTAATGAAGAAAAAAAACATACTCACATATCCAAGCATTTGATAAGTTGCGTCCATTTTCAACAAAGCGTTTTTTTTGGTAATAGGTAATTTCAATAACATTTGTCCAACTTCATCATTATCGTTGGGAACATCATCATTTACTTCCAGATACGTAATTAGTTTGTGTTCTCTTTTGATCTCTACATAATAAAATCCACAAAACACGAAACACGTTATTACATTTAGAATGAAACCTGCGTCCACTAAATAATCATTATTAAATATGTTTTCACCAAATCCGCAAATTTCTTGTCCACATTTTTGGGGAACAAATACTACTAATAAACATCCCATTAATACACGATAAAACTCCAATCCAAAGCTAACCATCACATTTAGCTTTTGTTTAGAATCTTGTGACATTCCAGATTCATCTGATTTAGAACTTTCGGAAATCTCAGTAAGTTCTATCATTATATATTTCAATTATATTATAAATACTTTATTTTGTCCGTTTACATTATATGATCATTATTATTACTTCTGCTATCGTTCTTTTGATTATTGATTTTATATACTTATCTTCAGTCGGGCGCTACTTTTCAAATCAAATTGAAACAATACAAAAAACCCCGTTCGAATTAGAATCCATTTCTACTGTTCTTACCTATGTGGTCATTATTTTTGCGCTATATTACTTCATCTTAAAAGAGAATAAAAGTGTGATTGATGCATTTCTACTGGGATTCGCCATTTATATGATATTTGAACTTACAAACAAGGCATTATTTGACAAATGGTCTTGGAAAACTGTATTTATTGATGGAATATGGGGAGGTATTTTATTTGCTCTCACCACTTTTCTCACATATCAAATCTATAGTTTGTTCAGGTAATTTATGTATATATATATTATATGATTGTATTACGTGACTTTATAATTGGAGGCTGCGTTGCTGGTATTTTTTCTTATATTACGAATCAGTATGATCACCATCCAGAATATCTAAAAATTGCTGCTTATTTATGGGGTATGCCTTCTATATTTTTTTTATTATTATACATGTCATTTAAAAAAGGGAATGCTGCGGCATTAGATGTGTGTAGACACTGTTTACTCGGAGTAGGCTTATCATTTATTACTATTGCGTTAACAATCGTTTTATTTGATTTAGGAAGATTCAATCTTATTTATTTAAACCTTCTTACGCTATTTGCACTTATATTTACCTATATGTTTTTTAAAATATACGAGCATTAAATTTCATCATTTTTTATTATAAAAAATCGTTTTACATTTTTTATAATATTCATTGTTTTTATTCATTGTTTTTATTCATTGTTTTTATTCATTGTTTTTATTCATTGTTTTTATATTTTTCAAATTCGATTTTCTTTCCTCCATCATATGGTATAGCCAAATTATTTTCTAACATCCAATTATTCATATTTACATTATTATGATAAACTGTTGCCAATAATCGTCCATATTTTTCTGTTTTTACATCTTTTAAGACTACAATCTGTCCAAAAATTATATCTTTTAACGCATCTCTTGATTTAATAGCCGCTGTTTTTTCTTCGACTGTTTTACCTTTTATTTCGGGAGAATCAATTCCATTCAACCGAACAGAAAAGCGATACACTTTTTTACTGTTCATTATTCTTGAAGCCACTGTTATTGTATCACCATCATACACCTTTACAACTTTGCCTTTAGTTACAGGAGGAATAAATGGGGTGCTCTTTTCGTAAGTAACATTTTGCAAATAAGAAGGAATGTCCGAAAACATACACCCAGTAAAAAAACTTGGAATACAGCAAGACATTTTTAATACTCTAACTAAATTATACATACAATAGTCGTTTATTTTTAAATCTTCAAAGGTGTATAGGTATATTAAATAAATTGAAACAGTATAAACATAATTCTACAAAATATACATAATGGGCGTGCCAAGCTATTTTTCGTATATTATTAGAAATTATCCTAATATTATACGCGAATGGAACTATTTTATGCAAAATCAGATGTTTCAATTTCATCATTTATTTATGGACTGCAACTCCATTGTATATGATGCATATTATAGCTTGGATAAAGATGAAAAAAGTGACTTATCCATTGAAGACAGGGTAATTAATAAAGTATGTGTAAATATACAAGAGTATATTCAGTATATTAAACCGACAAAGACCTTATATATTTCATTTGACGGGGTAGCTCCATTGGCGAAAATGGAACAGCAACGAACACGAAGACACCGGTCTAAATTTTTATCCGAACTACAGAATAAAAAAGCAGATTGGGATACTTGTGCAATCACCCCGGGCACAGATTTTATGAGAAAATTAACTGCGCGAATTCGATATGATTTTAAAGAGGGATATAAAAATATATACAATACGGAAAACATTGTAATATCTTCTTCTGATGAACCAGGAGAAGGAGAACACAAGTTGTTTCAATATATTCGTGAGAAAAATATTGCAATTGATGATACAGTAGCGGTATATGGATTAGATTCAGACTTGATTATGCTTTCGCTATATCATTTAAAATATAGCAAACATATTTATATTTTTCGAGATACGCCAGAATTTTTAAAAAGTAAATTAATTTTTCAAAATAGTGCTAATTGCATTCATTTTTTAGATATAAACAAGTTAGCGGACAGTATTCAAACAGAAATGTCCTGTGGTGCGAAAAATGATAGACGGGTTTACGATTATGTATTTATGTGTTATTTATTAGGTAATGATTTTTTACCACATTTTCCTGCGTTGAATATTCGGACACACGGAATGGGATTATTGTTAGATGTGTATCGATTAAAAATAGGGAATTTTCACGATCGTTTTTTTGTGGATGAAAAAAATAGAATCGATTGGAAGAATGTAAAGTTGTTTATCTATGAACTGATGAAATATGAAAAGGATTTTTTGATAAAAGAATATATGCATCGTGACCAATATTATAAAAATAAATTGAAACAGAAAAAGATGGATGAAGAAGAACGGATAAATAATTTGCCATTGTTTTATAGAGCAGAAGAGTTATATATTTGTCCAGGACAAGAAGAGTGGGAATGTAGATATTATAAGAGTTTATTTGATATGGATAGAGTAAATAATAATAATGTAAAAAATGTGTGTGTAAATTATTTAGAGGGATTAGAGTGGGTTCATTATTATTATACTACCGGATGTTTGCATTGGAAATGGAGATATAATTATCACTATCCTCCATTATTTATGGATTTGTTAAAGGTAATACCAAACGGAGAATATTCGTTTATAGAAAATAATAAACAGTTGAGAAAATATGAAAACAAATGTTATAGTGATACTTTACAATTATGCTATGTATTGCCAAAATCAAGCTTTGGTCTATTGAGCAAGAAGGGGTTAGAACTCACGAAACATAATAAACAATACTACGCTGAGAATTGTAAATTTCAATGGGCATTTTGCAGATTTTTCTGGGAAAGTCACGTGTTATTGCCTCATGTTCAAACTCATACATTAGAAAATTGGAATTTGGTTTTGATTAATTAATTTTATGTCTAATATTTTGTTATGGATAATATTAAACAAAATAATAGTGATTCTTAACAAATATATACACCCGACTTGTTTTTTCAAAGTAAAAAATGCACTGGCATAGGCAGATAAAAAACAAATAACCAACATTAACAATGAACAAACAGTCTGGGAATAAGACGATTAAATATAAACAGTCGGCATAAATGTTTTTAATGTGTTCACCAACTTTTGTAATGGAGGAGCTTCATTGACTCTGTCGGTGATTAACTTACAATCAGCCTTATTGATTTTTTGTCTAAGGTATTTGTGATCAATGACAAATACTTTATGAATGTTTCGGTTTACACATCCGTTCCAATCTCGGAAGTAGTCACTATGATTCGTTACAAATTCGTGCAATAGTTGTTTAGTATTTGGAATGGATAAAGTAGTATGTTCATCTTCTATAAAAATATCTGCAATATCATAACGAGTCAGATTACTATATCTTTCTATATGCAGTAAAATCTCTTCTGCAAGATCATTCATACATTGATTTTCATCAATTGACAAATATACAGGCTTGTAAAAAGTTGTGTTAATTTCAAAAAGTAGCTTCATTTTTAGTTAATTCTAATAATACGGCACGGCAAATATCAATTTTTTATATACGTGCTGCAAGAAAACATAAAATAAAATAATATAAAATATATACTACAGTTACATATAATGGATATCGTTGAAGAGTTTAGAAAACAGATTGATAACATAGACTATAAAACGGTTTGTAATACAATTATTACGACTTGCGGTGCATATTTTTTGTGGGTTATTGCACATTATGTATCCTCTCATTTATATGTAAATTATTGTACACCATTAACTATTATGGGAGTGATGGCCTCGCCCTTTTTGATAGCATCTCCGCATTGTCAAGCGTTACGGTGGGTTATTTACGAAGCGGGAAGTAAAGTAAATGTAATGTTTGCATTACTCGCTGGGTGGACGATGGGTAAGTTAAAAATAGATTAGGTTTACTATTTTCATAATAATATACATTTGTTATGAAATTGAATATATATGCTGTAGATAAGAAAGTGTGTATAGGTATAGGTATAGGTATAGGTGGTTGTGGTGGTTGTGGTGGTTGTGGTTGTGGTGGTATAAAATGGATGAGTGTATGTATAAGTAGTAGCTTAGATGGGGGAACTGTTGATAGGC